>NFZC01008167.1_pt1 | contig 61257 bp, 90 predicted proteins | sample 1095391 | NCBI WGS metagenome assembly NFZC01 (sample SAMN03609890, study PRJNA323583) | gut metagenome | isolation source: feces | host: Rattus norvegicus | place: Denmark: Riget | collected 2013
GACTTCATTAATAAAGCCCTTTTCACATGATTAAATTTAAGGTCTGGATTATTAGTCTCTTTTAAAATATGAGCAGTTATTTGCCAATATTCTTCCATATTCTCATGTAATTTTTTCAATGAAAAATTCGATATTTCAAAATCATCTCCAACTTTAGTTCTCTTACAAATTAAATCAGTTGTAGGCAATTTTGCATATTCTTTTGCTATTATTTCTCTAGCCTCTCTAAATTGTTGAAAGACTATACTACTTAATGGAACTTTTAAGTGCAATTCCGGTATAACTACATTCCCTTTAAATTGCGGTGGCTTATTAGCAATATCGTAAAGAGTCTTATAAGAAACCTTATATTCCGTATTATCGCCCATTAGCTTAATAACACCATACTGAATCGTATTGATTACTTCTCCGAAATTTTCATTAGTTTGAGTAATCAAATTTCCATCGGTATTTAGATTATTCTTTTTAGTTAATGCGTTTTCCATACCTTTAAAATAAAGCGTTATTTAAAATCTTGCAACTTAGAATGGAGCTTTTGTTATATCTGGTTCTTCATTAATATCACCTACTACGACAGTTCCATGCCTCATGTACATATTTCTAATTTCCATTTCAATCCGGTCGTAATGTTTTCGTAGTTTTGCTCCACTTCTAATATTCTGATTCCAGAAATCACTATACTGATAACAGTAATCAATCATACTCTTTAGATTTACTAGTTTTCTTCCATCTAATCGAATTGCTTTATCAATATCTTTAGCCCAATTCGTCTTATAGTTTCTGTCTATATGAGCAGTTGGCTGGCTTTCGAGAATTTTTTTCTTTAGATATTCCGCTAATTCGGTCGCTTCTTTGGAAGGTTCTTTTTTGACCTTTACTTTTGAAACTCCTGAATCATCTGATTTAGGAGATATATATTCTTTATTATATTCTTTATTATATGGTTCCAAATTTTGGAAGTCAGAGTTCCGTTTTTTGGAAGTCAGAGTTCCAAATTTTGGAAGTCTGCTTTCCGTTTTTTGGAAGTCTTGGTCTAAAAGGACCTTATAGACCTTACCTCTCCCGGTATTTTCAATACAAGTAATAAGTCCCATTTTTTCTAATTTTCTTTTTGCCTCTCCTACGGCTCGTTCAGATACTCCTAAAAAATCGGCACAATGTGCTTGACTTTCAAAATATTCCTCAAAGCCGGCAATTCTAGCATAAATAAGTTTATCTATTGGACTTAATTCCTTTATACCTAGGATGAACTTAGGAATAACAATAAATTCCCTATTAATACCAATATTTTCATTGATGTCCACCTTTACCTCCATAACCATCAACTTACCTTCATTGATAACTTTATTATAGGGAGAGTTTTTAAACACTTCAACTTAACGCTTATCTTTATTGTTGCCCAATTTTTAAAAATTATTTATAATCCTTAATATAAGTAAAAAGGAGGTAGTTAATGGCTACGAAATCTACTTCAGCAGAAGCCATGCTGAAACAATTAAAGAACCCATTCGACCCTAAATTTGTAAAGTGTCGTGTTGGTGCAACTTCCAAAGATAAGAAAAAAGGTATCGCTCTTTTTTATATCGATTCTAGGGAAGTTCAAAAGAGATTGGATGAAATCTGTGGAATTGATGGTTGGCAAAATAAAGAAACTGTTTATGAACAAGGTGTTATCTGTGAATTATCAATCCGTATGCCGGATGGTACTTGGATTACTAAAAGTGATGGTGGCGAATTCACTAAAGTTTCTCCAATTAAAGGCGGTTGTTCAGATGCCTTTAAACGTTCTGCAGTAATGTTTGGTGTTGGTAGGTATTTCTACTATATTCCGAATCAATGGTACCCGTTAAATGAATATAAGCAATTTGATGAACAACCTCAACTGCCAAAATGGGCTATGCCGAATAATAGTTTGGAAAACTGGGAAGAGATAGCAATCAAAGAATACGATAAAAATCTCGACATTGACTTGGAGAACCTTGATTTTGTAGATAACGAAGCAGAGGAAATTCTTAAAAAGAGTGCCTCCAAAAAGGCTGAATTAATCGCAAAATTAAAGGCAGAGAAAAAGTGATTACTACAATCGGCGAAGATGAGGTTAAGCAAGGTTCTGAAGAATGGAAACAACTTCGGAGTCAATACTTAACCGGAACAGATGCTATTAAACTTCTTCGAGGATATACTCCTAAAGAAATTCTTAAGAAAAAGCAAAAAGAGATTAATTCTTTTTCCGGTAACTATTGGACTCGTCGAGGGCATATACTTGAAGATGAATCAAAAGAAATATATTCAAGTGTTTATACTCCAATCTACAATGCTGGTTTTATCATTAACGATAAATATCCAAATATTGGATATAGCCCAGATGGTCTAGTTGAAAGAGATGGCTTAATTGAATGTAAATCTTTCGGAGAAAAACATCATCTTGAAGTAATTAAAAGTCTAAGTCAAGAAATAATTTCTCAAGTTCAGTGGGGCTTTTTTGTAACCGAAAGAGAGTGGTGCGACTTATTGCTTTACAATCCAGACATTGACGACCTCAATCTCTCCTATGTAGTAAAAAGACTATACCCTATTCCAGAAATCCAAGAAAAATTTAAAGAAATAGTTGCAAATAATTAATTTTTTATTTATAATGGAAACATAAATTAAAAGAAAGGATAAAAAATGTCGAAAATAAAAGCTCCAGCGGTTCAAGTAGAACCTAAAGAACTATTAATAAAATTCCAAGAGGCTTTGGTTGACCCTAAAGTCCAAGAATTCTTATTCCTTAAAAAACAGATAGATAAAGTACTCCCATCAATCAAGAAATCTATTGGCAATGAGATGCTTCAAAATAACGAGAAGAAACGTAATATTGGCGATAATATCGAAATTAGTACGGTTGCAGTAACTAAGCCAAGACTTATCGACGAAACATTGGTTCCGGAAGATTATTACACTACCGAAGAACTTAATCAAGATAGTATTATTGTTCAGGATGGGAAAATTTATCAAAAGGTTCTAAATACGGAATTAATTAAAAATAGTCTTAAATTAGGTGTAAATATTGCAGGTTATGTTTTAGAGCAGAGTCCAAGAGTAACTATTAAAATTAATGGAGAATCTATTTAGGAGACGCTATGGGCTTAGATATGTATCTTTATCGAAAAACTTATGTTCAAAGTTTTGATGAAAAGAAAAAAGACATCGTAACTCAAGTTAAGGTAATTGATAAACAGAACAAATACGGTATTAATCCAGATAAAGTCGTCTATATTATCGAAGAGGTAGGTTATTGGCGAAAAGCGAATGAAATTCATAACTTTTTTATTACGCAAACTGGAAAAGAAGATAATTGCGAACCTATTCGAATTCCTATCGGTATTCTCCGAAATCTATATGAACGCTGTAAAGCCATTTTAAAGGATAATACACAAGAAAAGGAAGAAATTTATCAAGACTTTGAAGGTAAAGAGAAAGTTCGTACGGTTAAAATACTGAAGGATGATACTAAAGCAAAAGAATTGTTGCCTACCTGTACAGGATTTTTCTTCGGGTCTACGGAATATGACGAATGGTATGTAGATGACCTAGAAAGAACTATCGAAATTCTAGAACCATTAATTAATTCAGAGGATAAATACTCTGATTTTATCTACGAGGCTAGTTGGTAATGAATGAACGGAATCTTACTCAAGTAGAGACTCTCTCTATAGCGGCTAATTTAAAAAATTCAAATAATATAGAGTCTCCTTTAACTGAATCTGAACAAAAGCGAATTGAACGTCTGCAAAAATATGTAGCGAAAGTAGAAGAATCCCAAAAAGTAATGCTACAAGCAATTCAGCGTGGAGATTTTGAAGCTTTTTCGGAAGAAGACGTAAGATTCCACCTATCTCATGACCCAGATATGATTGCAGAGGCAGGACTATTTATGGCTAAACTACAACGCTCCTACGAATATGCAAAATTAGATACGGCTACGATTTTGGCTGAATTATGGAAAATCTGTAACGAAGAAAAGGAATCTTTAGGATTATCATCAGCGAAAGACCGTGAAAGCTGGGTTAAGACTCAACCAAAATATATAAAAGCCCAGAGACAGGAAATTGAATGGAGGTATCATCTTGACCGAATGAAGGTTATTTATGATAGATACGAAAACCTTTTCACTGGTTCCCGCAAAATCGCTAATCTGATTGAGAAGGATAACGAAAACAATTATCGAAGGGAAAAATATGGCGAATAATCTAATTATAGGCGATTTACACACAAAATTAGATATGCTAGAAAAAGCAATATCTTATTTTGATAACGATTCGACTATTGAGAGAATTATCTTCTTAGGAGATTATGTTGATGATTGGAATAAGCCTCCGGAAGCTTCATATAACCTACTTACAAGATTAATAACTCTTAAGAAGACTTATTCAGATAAAATTATCCTTTTATTAGGTAATCATGATTTTTCTGAATGGATGGGTGGAAAATTTAAATGTTCCGGCTTTAATCCAGTAACGCATATTATCGTAAAGCTACTTTTTGATGAGAATGAAGACCTCTTTCAATTAGCTTTTAGTGATGGTAAATATATTTATACTCATGCCGGAATTACATCTAGTTGGATAAAAGATATTCAACTAATCGATAATCTTTATTTGCCTCTTAATAGCAATAAGCCTGATGAATGGGCTAATTATCTAAATTGGATTTTTAGGGAACGAAATAACGATTTAACTGCACATAAGATTTTTAATACTTTGAGCCAAGCAGGAGGATACCGTGGAGGTTTTGATACTCCATCTCCAATTTGGGCAGATAGGCAAGAATTACTTGCAAGACCATTAAAAGGTCTCAACCAAATAGTGGGACATACTCCAGTCAGGAGAATCGCGACCCATACCGTTCGAAACACAGGGAACACTATTTTTGAATTAATTTTTTGCGATACTTTATCTACATACTCGGATGGTAACCCATATGGCGATGGTTCATTTTTATTAATTAATAAGGAGAATTATGGAGTCACAAAAATTTAATCAATTAATCGAACAGCAACTTAATTATTGTAAGGAATTGCTATCATCTAAAAACGATGAGTATGCTCAAAAAACGGATAAATTAAGCAATTTTAGACAATCTTCCGATTTATTAGGAATGTGTCCTGCGGAGGTGGCTTTTTGTTACGATACGAAACATATTGCTTCCATCCAAAAAATCGTACATGAAATTTCGCAAGGAAAACTTCCTCCAAAAGAATTATGGAGAGAAAAGATTACGGATTATATCAATTATGGACTTCTAATAAACGCTTGCGTAATGGAAGTTCTCGATAAAAAGGAAGAACAATAATCTATCTCATGAATTGAAAAATTTATTTTAGGAGCTTATCATGACTTTGAGTAATGATTTTCTCGCAAAACTTACATATTATTGCGAAAATGGTTATGTTAGAAAATCCGCACATCCAGTTTGGTCGCTATGGATTTATAATTATACCCCAAAAACAACCTTTGAAGAAAGATGGGATGAAATAACACTAAATACCAGAGGTCTTGTCATCGGATACGACATCATGAAACATGAGTTCTATAACTGCATTCAAGGTCCAAAAAAATTCTTCAATAAGGAGGAAAAATGGTCTGCGAAATTCGACATCTCTCATAGTATTATTTCTGAAAAATTAGACGGATATTATATTTCAATTAAATTAGAACCTCGTTTAGGGCTCGTAATTAGCTCCAGAGGCTCATTTTGTAATAAATATACGGAGGTGGCTGAAAAACTCATTACAGAGCCAATTAGAAGGCAAATACAGCCAAATATTCAATACTTTTGTGAACTTCTTCAAGATTTTCCGGAAGATGCTGGGATTATCGTCACTAAACACCCTATTTCTAGGCTAGTTTGTTGGGCTATGCGTGGCGAAGATGGAAAAGAAATTGTACCTACTAAAGAGAATTGCCCTTTTGAAGTCGCTCAAAAAATGACCTTTGAGGAATCTAAGGAATATCTTACTAATCAAGTAGAAGGAATCGTTGCTTATGACCCCAAAACTTCAGAAAGAGTAAAAATCAAAACAGAATGGTTCTTGGAAACTCATCGCTTAATCTCCAACTGTACTCCTCAAAGAGTATGGGAATTATGCAAAAATGGCGATAGGGTTGAAGATTTAGATATTCCTAACGAGTTCATGGAACAAATGCTTCAATGGCAAACAATCCTGAATAATTTAGTTGAATCTGAATATCAAAAACTACTATTATTAGAAGACAAATATTCCTCTTATACGGATAAAGAATTAGGACTTTCTAATTTAGATTTATATACAAAAGGGCAGATTTTCAATATCAGAAAAGACCGAATTTCGGCAGTTTTCGATAAAATCTACCTCTATAAAAAAGATGAATTTCTAGAAAAGTGCTAAAAACTCTTGCCTTTTTATGACTTTTCATATATAATCATAATTGATAAGGATAAGCACAATCCTTATTAACGAGTAAAAAGAAAGGAAAAATAAAATGGCAAAAAATATCAAAATTAAAGATGAATATGATGAAATTGAGGAAATCGAAAGGGACCTCAAAGAAAAAACTGGCATAAATGCTCGTAATCATAGAAAAAAAGAGCTAGTAGCCAGAATAGTATACATAATTCGTGCTATAATTGGTTTCAGTAAGCTATTGGCAGTATGTTCAATTGTTTACAGCACTATCGTTGTCATCAAGCAAACAGAAGGATTAACTCCCAAGATTTTAATTCTTCCGCAAGTCCTATTAGCGGCTTACTTTGCAATTGATGCCTTCGTAACAACTAGTAATTCTAAACGGAGTAAAGAATAAATACCGTCATATCTTGGGCGTAATTAATTACGATGAGGGTAGAAGTTATGAAAAATACTAAGAAAGTCGAATCTGGTAAAGGACTAAGAATTTTTATAAATATTCTTTTATCCTTATTACTACTAGGATTCGCTGGACTAGCAATCCATAACATTTGTACATTAACAACACGACTAGATGAAAAGTCATCTACCGTCGAACAGTTGCAAACTGAAAAACAGGAACAGGAGCAAAATCTTCAAAAGCTCGAGGAAGAAAAAAATAATCTCAATAACGAAAAAGAAGAACTCGAGAAAAAGAATAAAGAACTCGAAGATAAACTCCAGGCAAAATTAGAGGCTCAAAAAAGAGCCCAGCAACAAGCAACCCTAGCAAGTCAAACCACCATAACAGGAACTTGTGCAGATTGGATGCGAGCGGCTGGTATCACTGATATTCAAAATGCGTTCTATATTTTTCAGCGAGAATCTGGATGTAATCTCAAAGCCGTAAATGCTTCTTCGGGAGCATACGGAGTTTGTCAAGCACTTCCAGGAAATAAAATGGCTTCTGCTGGCTCTGATTGGCGGACTAACCCAGTAACTCAAATGAAATGGTGTGATACCTACGCAAAACAGCGTTATGGTTCTTGGGCAAATGCAGTAGCTTTTTGGGAAACTAATAAATGGTGGTAGAGGACTTTTATGAAACGAATTAAATATTCAAACGTTACATCTAGTATTGGAATTAAGTATATAGAAACTCCAATCTCATAGTATTCATACCCGTCTGAAAGAAGGCGGGTTTTTTGATTTATTTACCAAAAGTATCTATACTCATAGATATGCGAGGCAACTTTCAGCAAGACCTAAAAGTAGCCGAAGAAGGCGAAAATATAGCATATTCTTTGCTTTTGAAATCTCCTCAGAATAGAGCTGTTTTAGATGTCCGAAAAGACCCATATTTTCAAGAACTCGATATTGATTTTTTAGCCGAAAAACATAGTGGAATTATCATTAAGTACGAAGTAAAGACAGACCGTAAAGCCCATGAGACAGGTAATATCGTATTCGAGAAGACTACTAGTGGACATATCGGATGTTTAGAAAAAAGCCATGCCGATTATATTCTTTATTTTTTATCTCAAACTAAAGAACTATACGGTTTTTGGTTAGATGATATTCGACAATATATAAAAAGAACAAATCCTAATATTTTCAATATGGGCGATGCCGCAACTGGTTATTTACTTAAAATTTCTAACCTCGAAAAAAATAAGGTTATAAAAAAGGTGTTGACTTTTTGAGACTTTTTATTTATAATGAAAATATAAGGTAAGAGAAAGGAAAAGCCATGAGAATAGAAACTCAAGAAGTAAGAATAACTAACCTAATCAATAAACATCTTACTGGTTGGACTTGGAAATGGGATAGAGCAACCTCTCGTTATGGATGTTGTCATAGTAGACAGAAATTAATCACCATTTCCAAAACTTTAGCCAGTATGAACCCTTGGGCAGAAACCAAAGATACGGTTCTCCATGAGATTGCTCATGCTCTAGCTGGTGTAGGGCATGGACACGATAAAACATGGAAAGAAATTTGTAGAAGTATCGGAGCAAAACCAGAACGTTGTTATTCTGCCTCTAAAGTGGTTACTCCGGCACCAAAATACTTTAGTGTTTGTCCTCATTGTGGTAAAGTCCACTATATAAATCGAATGCCTCGTAAGCGTAGATATTCATGCGTCAATTGCTCCGGCGACCACTTCAATGAAGAATTCCTTCTGGAGTTCAAACCTAATCCATTAGCCGGATATAGTACGAAGGAACTAATTTAATTGCCGTATTTGCCGTCTAATTGCGCTTATATGCGATTTTAATTCAAAAGTAATATATTTAGGTGGCAAAACCCAAAACAAGCCCATTTACGGCTCGTAAAATGATTCATAATTAACACCTTTTAAGCAACTTGAAATTAATATCAAAATGGTATATACTGAAAATGTAGTTTAAAAACTACCCTTTCTTTTACTGACCGGCTCGTTTATTGGCTAGCGAGTCGGTTTTCTTTTTTTAAAAAATATCAAAAAACGTAGTGCTTTTTAAATAGTTATTATTTATAATGGAAATATAAGGTAAGAGAAAGGAAAAAAATGAAAGCAATATTCATTCACGAAAACCTAGAAGCCCCAGTAGAGATGACTATCGAGGAGGCTAAAAAAGTTTTTAACCAAAAAGGAATATCAGTCGATTACTCCAGAGAGCGTAAAAATGGTTTAATCGTTCCACGAGAAGAATTAGATAACCAACCTACCTTCGAAGGTTTCGTTGGTCCAATGTGGGATGGAGATAAATTAAGATACGAATCTTATAAAACTTACGAGATGATGAGTGCTTAAGGAAAATAGTATGAAATTGATTTTTGTAAAAGATAGTTTAGGCAAAGAATACTCCGGTGAATTTAGTTCCGTACGAGAGGCTTATGAATATTATCAAAAAGAATTAGATGATAGCAAAATTACCATTTCTAAAGCTTATCTCGAATTACCAGAGATTAAAAAATTCGCCGAATGGTATTTCGAAGAAAATGAAATCGATTCTCATTACGAGAACGAAGTAGTTGAATATGGCTATGACGAAGATGGAACTTATCATACAGCAAGCGGAATGGCTCTAATTCTCGATAATTTACCTATTATATTTGAAAATGAAGCATATCAAGACCTATTCGAAATGGAAATTAAAAATATAATTAAAGAAAGAGAGGAGTTATAATATGGCAAAGCAAGTATTAACTACAAAGACAATCGCAAATATTCTAATGGGAGAAATTCAGAAAAAATATCCAGATGGAGCTGGAATTACCTAAGAAGTAGGTCGTAAAGCGATTGATTACTGTTCGGATTATCCACTTTATGCAAGTAGTTCAAATATTACTTACCAAGAGGGAATTGCTATCGCATTAATACTTGGTTTTGACCCGAGCAAGGATTAATTATGGATGAGTTATCGAAAGCCGTTGAATGGCTATATGGCGAACCAACAATTTACGAGGAGAATGATGAAGGAAACTAAAAGAGTTAAGGGATGTTTTGGTAAATTTAATTCATGCGCTTTTCAAGACCCAAGTATTGCGAAAATTGAAAAAGGCTACATTATCTTCTGCGAAAGCGTTAAAGGTTGTACTGCATATGTTTTAGGTTATAACGAAGACTTCACTGATGGTGTTTTTGAAACATACCATGATGCTAAAAATTGGTGGAATAGCACTAAGTCCGAATATAAAGGAAAAATGGTAGGAGCATATCATTAATGGAATATAAAGGTTTTTATATTTTACTTCGCCTATCGGACAGAGTTAGTTATTACACGAACTTCGATAATGTAGGGAATGCTTTATCTATTAGCGAAGTGATTTCAGAAGAAGATGAATTTTATCAGGTTCCTTTATGGATTATCGCAGAACAGGGAACTGGAGATGATGAAGGGCAATATCGTGTTATATCTGAACCATTCTTTTCAGTCGGAGATGCTAAGGATTGGATTGACGATTACTACTACTGAAATCAGACTCCTAAAAAAGAATAGCCCCCGAAAGAGCTATTCCCAAAGAAAGGAGGTATAAGTAGTACTACCACTTTCTATTATAGCATTTGAGTTAAATTGAAAAGGCCCCCTTTTAAGGAGGTCTTTCTTGGAAGAAGAATTCATATTGCCTAGCAATACTCTCTTTAAAGAGCTTATCCGAAGAATTATTATATAACCACAATAGTCCTTCTTTTAGAGTAGAAAATTTAAGATTAAAAAAATCTTCAGTAGCCTTTTCATAGAGAGAATCTAAATCTTTAGGAATCGGTACATCATGGAGTATTTCTTTATGAAGTAAATTATGCTGTCCTATTGGGATTTTATAAATAAATAATCTCCTTAGATATAAGGCTTTTAGTTCAACCCAATGCTTTCTCTGAAATAATACATGCTAATGATGACGGTTAGTATATTTTTGTTTTAACCGTTTTTTCATAAGGCATCACCTCCTTTTTCGAATACAAGTAACTTTAATCTTATCGAAAACAGTACAAAACTTCATAATACTTACCAGTGCAACGAAATCACCTCTTTCCAAGATTTAAAGAACAACGGGTCGTCTAGATTCATTATATCAAAAAACAATCCTCCCCACTAAAAGTAGGGAGTCAAGATGAATCGATACCTAGAATGGCTACCGTTCTTTTTTATTTTATCATTTTTCTAGTTGTTTAACTAAAAGTTTATCGTAAAGACATCTAGCGCAAGTCTCAAATTCCATTCCTAAAAATAGACTGGTCATTTCGGCAAGATGATTTGAAGATTTAACCATATTATCATAAGACTCTTTATCTAAAGTTGCCTCATAAACTTCACAATCCAAAGTCCAAGCCTTGACAGCATGCTTAAAGGCACACCACCAATCCGGATTCGGTTTTTCTCCAGATGCTAGAAGCTGATTCATTTGAGACCTTCGCAAATCAGCAACCTTTTCAATTAACTCTCTTACCTCTGGATGGTCTGGCAATTTTTCTATTAAATGGTCCTCTAAAGCAGTTTTTTCGCCGATAGAATGAATTAAATCTACTAGATATGCTCTTGAACTCATACTGGATTTATCCTGCGAATTTCTTTAATTTTTCGTCTTTTCCCGTCCGGAGTAATAACATAACCAATAAGTGCCTGTTCGGATTCTTCGGTAATTCTCGCACCAATATCTTCTTCTAAAGTCCAGAAAGTCCCAGTTGCTTGCTTCGAATAGCCAGAAGAACTCGTTACGGTTAAGCGATATTTATAAGCTGTATTCGGAGTTAGATTAGTTAAATCCCATGTTTGGGATAAATTATTCCCCGAACGATTTACGACATTTTCATTATAATTATTGATTCCGTATTCCAGTCTCCAATTAGTAATAGTCGAATAATCTCCGGTTTTAGTAATTCTACTATTAATTGTTGCACTAGAAGTATCGATGTTGGAAACAGAATAAATAATATCATCCATTGAAGTTGCTCTTGGGATTGGTATGTTCCAATATTTACTCTGTCCATGGTTACCAATGGAATCATGGAAATAAACTCTTAAAGTAATACTACTAGCTTTGCCATCAACATTGATAGAGCCTGTAAAATTACCGTTAAAGGTAGATTGGTAGTATTCTCGCCCACCAATTCTCCGATGCCAGGAAGTGCTGTTTTTGACTTTACGCCCATTAGAAACATGGTCTCCAATTTGCATATCTATATACCAAATATAATCCCAATAAGCCGTTGGACTTTCTAGTTTTAGACAAAAATTAACAGAATAATTGACCGTATTCCCAGAACGAGAAACTCCATCATTAAATGCTTGCCCCGTAACATACGGAGTAGTGTCATACATTCTTTGCCAACCTAATGCTACTCCCATTTTAAACTCCTAATTTTTAGCAATTAAAACAATAAGGGTAGTATCTGGAATCGCAGATGGCAAACTTTCACCCTCATTAATAACCATAAATTTTAATGCCGAACCATCAACAGTTGTAATTTCTGGAGTTTTGACATTTGAAGAAAGACTAATAGGAACACGCTGAGACGAATCAATATTAGTCGAAGTAATTGCTGTAGCATTCATCGCTACATTAATTCGTGCTAATTCAATCCATGGATTTCCAGCACCTACCGAATTCTGCACTATAGTATCCGTAGGAGCAACTGCTGGATTTGCCGGAGTTCCTGCCACTACCTTAAATTTTAATGCCCCAGGGTTATTAATTTGAGAACTGGTAAAAGTCATAGTTCTATCTACATAAGCCACAACACGGTCAATACGAGCATTAGAAGAGCTCGCAGTAGATATTGTTAGAGAGGTTGAAGCATCAGACCATACGGCATAGGCATAGTCCTGATAAGGAATTTTTGCCTCGCCCTTAGAAATATTTACTGTCATGTTTGGAGTGGAGTTTGCAGTAACTTCCAAACCTTCTAAAATTTCACCATCAACAAGTTTTAATGGAAGTCGAAAGTGTCCATTCTCATCAGTTTTACCGTCTGAATTTCTATTCGAAAGATATGTCGCCATTTTTATTTTTTCCTTTTATCATTATATCATTACCAAATTGTTTCATAAGATACTAAGATTTCTCCTTCACAGTTTGCTAAACAAGTAATATAGGCATGTTTTCTCCAATTGGGCTGACTATCATCATATGCATAAATATCCGAGTAGCAGACTAAAGGATTACTAGCTTTTGCCGTCGCATAGGAGCGATATTGTACAGCCATTAAATCTACCAAAAAGAACTGACATAAAATTTTGCCCTGATTTGGGTTTTTAGGCAAAAACTCTACTCTATATCTTCTTTGTCCACCATTATTATTTAGATAAGCAATATCTCCACTCGAATAAGTATAGATTGAATAGCTATCGTTTTGGGTTTTTTGATTAGTTTTGAAGGTTCGAATTTCCCGTTCAATTTCATCAATTTTACTACTTAAATCATCCTTTTTCATTTTTATATCCTTTATGGAGTTTTATCCGCTAACGTCATCGTTCCACGACAGTTTGCATAAATCATCCCTGTAATATTCACACTTCCACTTATGCCATAATCAGATTGAATCCAAATATTACATAAAGTTTGAAGTGGATTACTTGGAGGATACCCCGGAACATTAGTAATAAGACTTGAATAATCATAAGAAATTACTAATGAGTCCGTAAGATTCCCATTATGAGTAGCCGTTACATAAGGAGTTATGATAGGTCGAAGCGTACTTTCAGATGTAAATACTAAGGTAACTGAAGGTGTCTGATAATTTAAATTAGTAAAAGATTGGTTCAGAGTATAGACTGGAATAAGAATACCTGTACCAGTCCCCATTTTTTGAGATGTTTTCAGGGTTTTTATATTTTCTTGTAAAGTAATAATCCTTTTTGCTAATTCATTATTTTCCATTTTATATACCTCATGCGAACTCGTAGGCTTTTTTATCGATACTTAAAAAACCTTTATCGTTAGCTACTACCCAAATTTTAATCGTTTTGACTAAAGAACTTCCCTGTCGGTTGGCAAATACATCCAAAAAGCCATAACAGACATTAGAAGCTCCTCCCGTTTTATAAATTGAACATTGATTAATCCACGGAATGCCGTCGCTACCTCCAATACCGCTTATTGAAACTTCATTTCCATTAGAATCATAGCAAATAAATTTAATGGTAAAAACAACATCCTTTTTAGGTTTATCAGTCGTAAAAGTAAGTATTCCACTCCAACCACTACTTATCCAGCCTCCATCATTACGCTCATCAAAAGTACTAGTAATTTTATTACTTTCAAAGCCTGCAACACTCTGCATTAGGTATTGTTGGTTAGTATTAAGTTCTGTAAGATTCTGTTCCGCACGAACTAACCTTTTGGATAAAGTTATATCGTTATATGTTCTAAATTGACCCATTTTTTGTAATATCCTTCTAAAACACATAGCCAGTTGGCTCCAAAGTTAAGTTTACGGTTTCTACGGCTTCCAAATCTACACTAATTTCAAATTGGACTACTCGATATAAGCCATTAATTGTGCCTAAATATTCATCTCCTTCCACTTTTACGATGATACAATCACCGACTTCAATATTAGAAGGATTAATTGAGCCATCACGAATTGTAACCTTTGGAAGATTAGTAGGGTCTTTTCTATCTCTTAAATCGCCCATACCTTGAGCACATAAAGTATCAGTCAATTGAACATTATTTCTGGTTACTACGCTTTCTCTAGTACCATAAGTTTGCCTTGAAATAATATCACTTGTCGTAACTTGTAAACGCTCATCGCCAATACCGGAGCCAATATTTATAATTTTATTAGAAAGGTTGGAGGCAGAGCGAGTGATTTTCATTGAATGGATATTCCCCGGGTAAAGGGCTTCAATATCTAATTTATCTGAACCTTTTCTTCCATAACAATTAAAGGTCCTATCAGGAGCAAAAGAGAAATCAAAATTATCATCTTCCATGCAGGTAAGATTAATAAGAGCATCTTTAATGTTTTGAAGTTGATAATCAACTTGTCGCTCATCATTTTGAGAAGCCGAGGCAGTATCAAACCCTAAATTGACATTAAGATTAGATAATGCCTTCTCTTGTTCGTCTCTTAAATAAATATAGCAGTCATCAATAGCGATTGAGGTAGAGTTGTTTTGCTCTATATGAATATATTCATTGTTCCAATTTGTAGTATAGTATTTCGTATAATGTTGCCAAGCACCATTTCCGGTTATACTTCCAATAAGAGTTTGTCCATCTACTACGCTTTCCAAAGACCTTTGTTTAAAGTTTATCGCTTGACCGTTAGCCCCTTTCACCCATACATCTATATAAACTTTTGTGCCTTTCGGTACATTAATTTGAGTTCCAGCCACTACCCAACCAGAAGATGCTCTAGTAGTTCTAATCGCTCCCACTCCAGAATGGACATAAGTAGAATTATTTGTCCAAGCCAAAGACCCACTCTGGCAAAGCCAATAAGAGGCATCAATATCTGCTGTTGGATTCCTAGTAAGATTTTCCGGTCTTTGAGCACCTTGAACTAATTTTCTTGCAATTTGAGCATAAGTATAACCACTCCATGCTTCGGTTATATACTGGTCTTTAAATAGATTTAAGAAACCTGTTGCTCTAATCTCAATAGTGGAAGGCGAGTCATTATTAATTTGAATATTAGTTTCGACAACTTGAGCACCTAAAATATATTGCCCATTTCTACGAATGCGAATATCATGGACATAAGGAGTTAAAACCTCTTGAGGTTCAACACCCATTAATTGACACATTTTCTTAAATTGAACTAAATCAATACTAAAACTTACTGATTCAACATCATCGAGAACCCATTCAATTTCAAGTTCGGAAGTAAGAATTTTTGAAATATCGGCAATATACTTTCCTGTATGCCAGTTCCAAATTTCAATAGTATAAGAAACAACTTTTAACTCACGATTAGGGTCATAGACTACAGAAGTTTCCATTCTAAATCCCCAAGTATCCTACCTTATATTTAATAGTCCCAAAGTTATTATCCGAACTACTATCCGTTTCTAGGACAATTTTATTATTCCCCTGTAATAAAGTCCACCAAGAGGAATCAATCGTTCTACTAGATGCAATTGATACTCCATTTAGAGTAATAATTCGTTCCTTCATGTCGATTACAATCGTATCAGAAACCGCTGTTTCTCTCTCTAACTCGATAAATTCATTTGTAGTAAGATTAGTAATTTTCGGATTAGTAAACTTTCCACTTAGAGTAATAATTGGATAAGCCGCTACGGTTCCAAGATTTTCAATATTAGTCGCCATTTGACCGCCAACCCACTGAACAGGTACTTGATATTCAATATTAAAGCCACCCGGTTGTTCTTTATAGAAGGTTTGCTCGAACCAAGCAGAATCACTAGCAATTCCATCTCCACCATCATAGATAATAGGGTCTGGACAATGAATAGTAATCTGAAATTCGCCACTAGTAGGATTTGTAATATCAGACCGCCTATCTGTTATATAACCCTCAACAAAATAGTGTTTACCGGAAAAACTGGTTATAAAGATAGGGTACAAATAGCGTATATGTAGTTCGGACATTAATTGCTGTCTTAATTCATCTGCTTCTTGGCAAGTTTTGCCAATATAAAAACCACTAATTACAATATTTCGAAAACCATATAACTGCGAAGATACATAACCTCCATCAACGCCAGCATAAAGCCCATCGCCGGTTCTAATATCCGGCGAGGTTAGTCCTGAAAGCGGAGGAGTAATCTGAAACTTTGAATTTCCTCCGAAAGTAATTGTATCTCCAATTTTTATTATCATTATCTAAGCCTCATTATACATTAATTAAATCTTGGACAATTCCCAACGAAGGTCGTCATTAATCTTCTGCATTGAATAGTTAGAGTAGTTATTATTTGTCTGATGGATTTCAACTGCTCTACCAGAAGACAAACCAAATTCGGAATCCATTAGAGGAATTCTAGAAGCACCTACACTTGGGCTAAAATCTGGATTAATCGAAACATCATCCATAGAGAGAATATCAACCACATTTTCGACCAATGATGTAGCTTCTCCATAAATCATGCGGCTAGATTGAGCAATACCTTCTGCCAAGCCTTCACCGGCATAAATACCACTTTGTTTCGTAGTAGCCCATGGTGAATGTTCTCCAGCAGTTTCTCGTAAACCATTTAGGAAAGTTTCAGCAACTCTTTTTCCGGCTTTATATACATTATTCATTGTTCCTACGCCACTAGCACCATCAATAAAGCCCTGTACGGCATTTTTACCAGATTGCGTCAAAGAAACTGACTTAATACCTTCTTCGAATTTTTGAGCAAGTGCTTTACCTTGATAATACTCATCTTTTAGTTTAGGCTCAATAGCATTCCAGATAGCCCCTTGCATATCAGCACCAGCTTGGCTCAATTCGGCTTTTTTATCAGCAATACCACCAATAAAGAACACTGCAAGGTTATTTCCGATATTCCTAATATCTTCAAATCGAGAGCTAATACCTTCCCCAATTTTTGCGGCTAAGGTATTACCGGTCTGCTTCATTGTTTCATAAGTACCTTCAATAGTACTTTTAATCTTGTTTAGAAGTCCTGCGACAATTGCTAGAGCCTGAGTTACCTCATCTTCATTAAGTTGGATAGCAGAAACTTTCTTAATTGCATCTACAATATATCCGGCTCTATTCGGCAAATCTTCTGGCACATCACCGAAAATATGCTTTATCCAGTCAATATTACCAAGAGCATCACCCATATCCTTGAATTTCAAGGCACCATCACGAGCGGCATTATCAATTCTATCAAATAATTTAACCGAATCAACAAGATTCTTTGCACGACCCCAAATATCTTCCGGTACATCTCCAAAGATTTTCTTTATCCAATCCAAATTACTTACAGCATCACCGAGGTCTTTAAGTCTCTTAATACCATTTTTTGCATTGTCATCTATACGGTCAAATAGTTTAATTGAGGCTACAAAAGTTTCTACTTTGCCATAATCAACTTGCTTAGCCCCATTGAGCATTTCAGTAATTTCGACTACGCTACGAACAATAGTAACTAATTCTTGAGCGGCTCCACCTTTATTTTCAAAGAGACCAGAGCCTTCAATCTTCATCTCCGATAGGCTGGTTATATTTTGCTTCAGCGAATCTACGACTGCCGTTGATACAGGTTTAAGTCCACTAATATCCTCAATTACCGAGCGAACATTGGATGCAATTTTACTTAATAGTCCCGAATTCATCAAATTAGACAAATTCTTGAATAAATCGCCAGTATTCCACGAGGCAATCGTAGTTAGCATCTCTTGGAGTTTTTCGACTCCCTTTTGATTCAAATTAACTGCAATAGCAGATGCAATAAGCAATTGTTCAGCCGCATACTTAACTCCACCAACAATAACGCTACTTACAAGAGAACCAATAGTTGCAAAAGGAGCTAATAGCGAAATGAGAGATAATACTGCATCTACTTTCAGAACAGCACCGTTAAGATTATCAATACCACTCTGACTAATTTTCTTGGCATATTTACTAGCTTCTGCAAGCTGAATGGCACAAATAAGCAATCCGCCAGTTATTACGGTATTTAGAATAGAACCAATTGATGCGAAGATAGCTAAGCCGGAAATAAGTGCTAAGATTCCATCTACTACACCAAGCGTTATGGATAAACTAACGATATTATCATAATTAATGCTTGGGACTATCGCCGAAACTTGAGCTAAAGCCAAAGCACATAATAACAAGCCACCACTTACAATTGTACTTGCGATAGAACCAATTGCCCCATAAGTTCCGAATAGGGAAATAAGGGCCATGATGCCGGAAACTAATGTAAGAATTCCTTCAAAAGCAAGAATTTGAGCGTAATCAATTTCTCCAATATGTTTAGAAGTTTCCGCTAGGGCTAGAGCACATACCAATAACGCACCACTAACTACGGCAGTTACTATTCCACCAAGTGCTACATATTTCGCAAAGTTGCCAATAACGCCCATTATTGTAGCCGTTACTGCTAGGACTAAGCTTAATGTTCCCATCTGGATTAATAGTTCGCCTAAATTAACCCCATTTAATGCCTCATAAGCAACCCTTAGAGCAACTGCCATAGCTGCGATTGCACCTGCAATTGCGACAACAGCAAGAGCACCCTTAGTGATAGTAGATATAATACTGGAAGCCTTAGACATACCAGTACCCATCTGGGCAACATTATTAGTAATATTTGTCGTAGATGAGGCAAGAGTCTGACTTTGCGTAACTGCTTTAGTGACTTCTTCTACAGCCTTACCTTTTTTACCAAATAGATTACCGAAAATACCAGCAACCTTACCACCAAGAGAAGTTCCACCAAGGGCTTTAAGAATTTTAGGACCAAATTGAAATGCTACTATACCGGCAACAATACCACCCAATGAACTGAGTAAAGAATTTCCTAATTCATCCGCAGATAATTGAATTTCGCTTTTATTCTCATCAATACCAGCCGATAAGTCGGCAGGAAGTTCTTCTCCAACACCTTTAAAGGTATCCGCCCCAGCTCCTTTACTTAGTTCCCGAGCTGCTTTGGCAATATAATCATCCATCTGACTGAAGGCACTCTGGAGTGTCGGCATAGCACCATAAACACCTTCCGAAATGCTTTCTATCAACCTACCACCAGAATCGCTAAGCGAAACAGTTTCTCCATCAATACCACTTTTAATTTCGGCGACCTTATTAAGCGTTTCGTCTTTAAGACTCGACATCTCGGTTATAGCCGCTCTATTTGCTTGTGCTTGCTTCTGAACCCACAAATCATTAAGCTTGCCTAATTGGTCGGAAGTCATTCCAGCAATAGCCGCTAATTCCTTAGTGGCATCAACTCCCATATTAAGGAGTTCTTCCCTTAGTCCCTCATCTATATTCAGACCAGCAATAATATCTTGGCTAGATGCGTAATTTTGAAGCATAGCCACTTGCTTATCTAGGTCGGAAATAATGGCATCAGCCGATTTGCCACCAGTAGTATCTACATTATCAAACAATCCATAGGCAGTCGAAATCTTATTAATTGTCGAATCCAAGGCATCATTGTACTCTTTTTGGAGTGAAAGAATTTGCAAATTGGCATTCTTTCTGGATTCTTCCATTTTCTGAATCGCATACTGGTATTGTTGTGAACCAGCAGTAAACATCTTGGAAATTTTCTTCCACTCTTTGTATTGACCTGAATAATCTAGAAGACCAAAATCAGCCTTATTATCGACGACTTTTTCAATCGTATTTAGAATATCTGTAGCTAACGAATCCATCGCTTTTTGGACGACAGACTTATTATCAGTAATACCTTCGGCTAAACCAAGTGTTATATATTTACCTTGTTCAGCCATAACCGTTGATGGAGAATGAATCCCCATGAACTTTTTGAAGTTATTTACGATATTACTTGCAACTTGCTGGACGAATTGATAGACTTTTTTAGCACCTTCGCCAATACCATTTGCTAAGCCTATCATCAAGTTATGACCGGCAGTTGCTAAATTCTTAGCAGCTTGAGCAAAGCCTTTACCAACATTCGCAAACCATTCCTTAACGGCATTAAACGCATTGGAAAGATTTGACGTAATTTGAGGCCCGAATTTCTTAAATACACTAATAAAGGCTAGGACAGCAACCGTATATCCCGTAATAGGACTTGCCTTTAAAAGATTAAACATCAAGAAAGCAGAAACTATTGAAGTAAGAATCTCTGCTGGAAAACTAGCTATAACTTCGGCAATTCTGGCAAGTGTTTCAGCAAGTACGGCTAGAAAACTAGTTACAGCCTCGGAAGATATTACAGCCGTTATTACGGTCATAATATTTTTAAATACAGTTCCAACACTTTGAGCTAATTTACCTACCGAAGTTAAGAGGCTTTTAATAGCATTTCTAAATTCTTCACTATTTTTCAGAGCAGGAATAATACCGCTAGTGAATATTGCCAAAAATGTAGCCAAAAGTGGACTTGCTTTGAATAATTTCAAGAAACTAGTCGCTAGACCATTTACATTTTTGCCTAGACCTTGAATTACAGGACCAATAACTGGAAGACCTGCCCCAATCTTCCCCATTAATGCTAGGACTCCCCCTAGAATTGGAATCAATGTAGCCGAATTATTACCAATAAAAGCGATTGCCTTGCTCAATCCTCCCATTACGATAGGAACGAATTTTGCTATTTTATCGATAATTTGAGCTAAAGCATTACCAATACTTTCTAAGGCTTGCTTCATGTTATCTGAACGGAGTTCAGTTGCTAAAGTCTTAAGAAGACGAGTCCATGCTTTTTCAAGACCATTCTCAGAAATTACTAATTGGTCATTAACAATCTTATAACCAGCTAACTGTCCAGCAAGAATCTGAATAGAACCCTTTAAGCGGTCGGTTTGACGAGAAAGAGTATTCTCGAACGACTTCATAGCTTCGGGATTAACAGCACTCTCCATAGCTTTTCGGAAGACTTCAAAATTAATCTTACCTTCAGAAGCCATTTCACGAACGCCTTGCTGGGAAGTATTTAATTGTTTAGCTAATTCACGATAAATTGGAATACCACGGTCGGACATCATTTCGAGGTCCTCCGTCATGGCACGACCGGAAGCCGAAACTCTAGCGTAATACCCTGCTAGCTCAGAAATATCTGTACCAGTAGAAAGCGATACGTTACCTAAAATTTCAAGGTCATCCCCAATTTGACCTGTAGTCCTACCGAATTGCACTAATTGCTTAGTAGCATTAGTAACATCAATACGCTGAAATGGGTTATTTTGCCAATAGTTAGCCGCTATCGACATAGCCTTATTTCCGGCTTCTATCGAACCGGTTAGACCAGCCATTGCTGTTTTAGAAGTTTCCAAGAAATCAGTTGCTTGGATACCTTTATTTATAAGGGAAGTTAATGCTCCAACCGCTCCAGTAGCACCAGCTTGGAAAGTTCCCCATCCAATAGAACCAAGAGACGAACCAATACCTTTAAGAGCAGAAGTTGCCCCTTTTGTATCTCCAACAAGATTAGACCAAAAATTAGAGGACTTCTTTTTACTTAACTTAGAAGTTACTTCCTCTGCCTTTTTTTCTACATTATCGACGGTTTGATTAAATTGGGAATCATCCGCCTCAATTATCCAGCGTACTGTTCCACCTTGAATTGGCATAGCTTTTTATTATCCTAATTGATTTTTATAGTAATCAGTTAATTTCTTTACGCCTTGCCCCTTCTTTGTATGAGGTGCCGCTGCTATTTGAGTATAAGCGAGCATCTTTTGTGCCTCTAATTTTTCTGCCGTTTTAAGTAGTAATTTTATATCCCTTACACTTAATTGACTTGCCTCTTGAAGTGTATATTGGGGATAATAATAACAAATAGTAGCCCACAATTCTCGGTTAGTAGTTTTGCTAACCTCCCTTCTTATTGATTGAGCTACTATATGTTTCGGCTTTTCCTTAGCCGAAGTCATTTAAATTACTCCGCAGAAAGTTGTTCAATAATCAATTTATTAAATGCCTTGACTACTGGAAGTGGCTGATTATCAAGAGTTTCCTTGATTGGAGTATTATGCCCAACAGGAATAACAAACTCATAAAACTTTTCAGTCAATTGATTATCAAGTTGTGCTAATTTATCTACACTTTGCGGTGTATCTTCCTTAGATACTTTGTCCCTCTCACGGCTAAGTTCCTGAATTGGTTCCATAGCCCTTAGCGTTGGATATTTAAAATCGTAATCCAATCCGCCAATGGTAAAGCCGAAAGCCTCCTCTACAGTGTCATTTAAATTTACTCGTGAACTCATCTGGTTCTACTCCTTTATTTAATTTAGCGTTATTGCCGTCTAAAATCGCCTCTATGCGATTTTATGACGAAAGATATATATTTATATATCTCGATAGGAAATAACATTTTTAACTAAGTAAATTATAGCACATATAAAAAAGAGTCCTCTGAATGAAGACTCTTTTTAAAATCTCCAAAATTAGGATTCTGGAGTGATGCCGTTCTCGCTGAAGAACTGAATGATTGCCTCTGAAGATTCCGGTTCTCCACGGAAGGTAACCGTAACAGTACGGACGGAGTTATCAGCGAAATCGATACCCGAAAGACTCGTACGAGCATTTACAAGACGAGTAACTTCGCCGTTACAGCTAGTGATTTCAAGATTATAGTTAGAGCTTGAAGAATCGCAAGCCGCCGCTTTAATATCGATAGCACCATCTTGACCAGTAACCTGTTCGCCAGTAGAGAGCGTACTGCCCTTAGGCACATAGTACTGTGGGAAAATAGTTGCTAGAGAAGCGACATCAGAAGCAAGAAGCGTAACTTCTACAGAAGCCGTAATTGCACCTTCGACAGTATAAGTAGTACCCTGAATAGTCTCATAATCATTGGTTGCTACATCATAGTTGAAACCAAGTTCGGAAACATCAAGAATAGGATTACTACCCCATTGAATCGAAAACGGCCCTTTAACTAATTTTGCCATATTTAATTTTTTCCTTTTTCTGTTTTAAGTTGTTAACAACCCTTATAAACCTCAAGTTGAACAGATAACATACCAACCATTCGGTTCTCGGAATCGAGGTCTTGGTCTGCTGGGAATTGGGTTACATTTATCCCGACCAGCTCGAAACCATTTAATTTTACACAGCCAGAACAGTTCAATTCTTCCTCCATCTTCGATAGTACAGTATCTACATCTTTAGCACTATTACTTCGATAATAAATTAAGAACTGATAGGCTTTAATTGCCTCACCTGTTTTATTGGTTGCGATTTTATTTCCTCCACTTGGAATAATCCAAAAGAGGTTGGTGTTTGTTTTTAATGAATTAGGTACACGATACAGGAATATATTTTGCCCAAATATTCCATAACCTTTTTCTATTAGTAAATCTACAAATGATTGAGATATTGTCATACAATACCTGCTTTCGTAATATATTCTGGTAAATTATTCATAACTTCTTCAACTGACTCTTCTGCGAAATGGGCTTGAGTTCCCGGAGTAGTATAATGTCTGACCGGACCGGAAGTATAACCACGCTCCTGATATTCAGCATAAGGTGCTCTCCATTCAATTATACCGGTTTTACCTTGCATTTGTTTTGCGACCATAGCTCGTAAAGTTCCTCCTTTCACGCTCATAGGTGTTTTAGGAACCGACCTACGATGAATATCTTCAAGCATTAATCTGGTCGTCAATTGAATCTTAAACCCTGTATCGCTTTTAACTTGGGCTGTATTACTTTTTAATTCTGCACCCATATTACGACTCCAGAGGTTCTAATGCTTCGCATTTAGTCAGAAAACAATGAATATTATTTACCTCATTGCCTAGTAATTTTCTTTGTCCAACTTTACAACGGGAAATCTTGTACCATGATTCCTCTTGGCTACCATTAAAGATATTTGCTACTAAATACATTCCTTCTAATCTAAAAGCATTTTCAAGAACATAAGTATCAGAAATATCTAAGTAAGCATGGGCATCCGTGCCAAGCATTTCGGTATAGTTAGTCTGCGACTGGGAAGTACCTTGTATAAATAGACCTTTAATTGGTTCTATATGAGAAACAGTATTATCGCCATAACCATCTTGTTCAGTTTGGATTAAAAGCAAATCATCCTTATAATCTAAAAGCTGGTTCATACAGTTGGCATCCGTATAATGGAACCGAATGGTCCAGCATAACGTCTAAGTAATAATAAAGCGGTTTTTTCTTCTTCTGGTGCTTTTATTTCACCCTTAGACCATGAATGACCATCAACGGATTCGCTTTTTATATTTCGATATTGGTCTCCATAGAAATCTACCATATCACACCAAAGATAAAGTAAATCATCTGGAAGAGGCTCATCTTCTGTAAAATCTACCCAATCGGCATCTACGATTAATTGAACACAGTCTTTACAGTCGCAATTACAGAAACAGGTTTCACATTTTTCAATATGGTTACCAATTTTATTCTGCATGTATAGAGCGGTAAAGTTTTCAAAAGTTTTATAGGTGATAATTTGCCCATTATCCAAAACCTTGCCTAATTTTACATTATAAACCTCATAAAATGGGTCAGTATGAAGGAATTTATCCTTTGAATTATATGGAAATACTTTCAAAGTTCCTCTTACTGCATCAGGAGGCAATAAATCAGAAGATTGTGGAATATCTGGGCAAATACATTCCATTTTCGTTTTACCTAATTCAATGTAAAGGTTCTGAGGCTCCAAAGTGTAACCTAGGAGTGTTTCTAATTTAGCCCTAACTCTTTTGAGCAAAGCTTCGTAATAAACACGCTTTTCTTCTGGAATAACAATTCCAGTAAGCTGTTGATATTTTTCTAAGTTCACCTTGGAAACCTCTAAAATTAATAGTTTTTATTTAAATTAGGATTCAGTACCTTGTGCAAGAATACCGGCAACACGGCTAGTGTCCTTGATAGCACCACCACGGAAGAATGAGCCACGAAGGACAAGTTCGTTACGTTGGTAAGCAGAGCGAACGGTACCGCTAACTTCGTAGGAAGCATCAGCAGAAATATCATACTGGAGACCACCACTTGTACGACCAGTAAACTGACCGAGGTCTGCGTAGAACACAGCATGCTTAATTTCAACGTCTTTACCTTCTACCTTGAAGGTAACTTTCTCGCCCTCTTCGATAGTTGGGAGCAAATCGTTTGGAAGCACAATATAAGGCATACCAAAGATGCGTGGAATTTCACCATCAATAAAGATGCTCGAAAGTGGACCATTGGAACCAGCCTCAAGAGCATGAGCTTTCAACTTAGCGAAAGTCTTGTTGTTGAAGAGCAAAGTACCATTAACAGTCGTATCACTAATTTCTGCAATAGACTCAAGCCATGCAACCATAGCTTCAGTATCAGTCGTTGGAGCATAGTTAACGCTCTGACCACTTTCTTCAACAGCCTGCTCAAGACGAGCAATAACCAGCTGAGCACGTTTGCGGTCATAATCATTACGATAACCTGCTGCAACATCACTCAAAAGGTCAACTGCGAAGAAGCGAGTAGCTGCATTACAGACAACCGTAACAGCGGCCATCTCTTCGAGCTTGCTGGTAACTGGTTCTGCACTATACTCAGAAATTGGCTTCAAGTTGCCATTCTTGCTATCATCACACATAGCGACATTCTTCATGTCAATATCGCCATTACGCTTCAACCAAGCGAACTCAAGACTATCAGTCTCTTTCCATTCAGTAGCATTAATGATAGCAGAGTAATCGGTACGCTGACCAACAATCTCTTTGTACATTTCTGGAGCAATAACGAAATTACCCATCGAGGAAATCGTCATGCTATTTTTAACAATCTTAGCCTCTTTAAGAGCATTGAAGTTAGCTTCATTAATCTCATTAAGAGTCTGGCGAGCGGCGATAGAACCGTTGCGGAAGGCTTCGTAAGCAGAATTTACCTGCTTGTTGTAACGCTCTTTCCAATCCATTTCAGCATAAGAAGTACTGTTCTCATCTTTCTTGAATTCTGGAGCTTTTGCATCGTTGGCGAAGTAGCCTTTAAGAGCTTCGGCAACTGCATTCTGGATTTGTTCTTTATCCATTGTTTCTTCCTTTTTATTTTCTACTTTTTCATCAACTTCGTTAAGGTCATCTACTACAATTTCCTCAACGCCTTTTTCATCCATGTCGTCTTCGACATCGGTAAAATCTTTAACCATATCGATTAAGCCATCAATTTTAGCAAAGAGTTCAGCAACCTGTTCATCAGAGATTTCATTTTCTTCTTTTTCAATCTCATCTGCTTCTTCCTCTTTCGCCTCAGTAGTATCATTTTCGACTTCTTCTTTTTCCTCATCAGCCTGTTCTGGCTCTTTCTCGGATTTTTCTTCTGTCGTTTCCTCAACCTTGGTATCGGTTGCTTCGTTTTCAGTAACCTCTTTTTCCTCGGTTTCTGGAGTTTCTACTGTTTCGATGTCTTTCTCTTCAATAGTTTTGTTTTCTTCGTCCATATTTGTTTCCTTGTCAAAACTATTTAGGAGTTCTTCTTCTACTCCATTAATATCTAACCCGTCTGCTTCAGCAGTCTTTAACGAGTTACGCACAGAATTAATGATTGCGGAATAGTTATTAGGGCAGACAACTTGCGATAGACCGACCAACTCATGATTTTTAAGAGTTCCATCTGAACCATCTGCACCGGCTCCAATAGTTTCTGTGCTAAAAGCCTTCGAAAATCCTCCGACTAGCAAATCATAGGCTAATCGAGCATATGGATTTTGCTTAACGGCATAGACAATCTTATCTACCGTAACACGACCGTTCCCTTTTTTAACTCCCTCGACACGACCAATAATATTAGATAGTTTATCCTCATGGTCTGCAGTTAGCTGTCCTGCATATTTACTAATGTCTAGAGAATCAATATCGTAACGGCTACCATTACGTTGAACTTGATTGTCGGATATACAAAGACCATTCGGGAAGGAAACTACACCTTCGCCCTCATCTTTGTAGGAGTTTCGAGTGACTTCTACTGTATTTTTAAATTTTTGTTTCACTCTGAACCTCGTTTTTTAAGTGTTCGTGTTTTTAGACAACTGGCTATCGAAATAGCTCTACGCATCTAGATAGATTATAACACATCTATTTTTTCTTCTTGTTCCCTTAACTTAACAGCAGTTAGTAAAGAGTTTGAGATATGAACTTTTCTACCGGCCTCATTTTCCTTATCAGTCCATTTCAGAAATTCGTCAGTCATTACCCAATCGCCATGGAACTCGCAAAAATATTTTTGTGCAATTTTCAAAATAGTATCATGATTTTCGGGTTGGTCATGCATATATAAGGTTAAAAGAGTTCTTAGATTATCTAATCTAGTCTCTATTGCTAGACTTTTTATTTCATTAACGGATTCTTTAAAAGATTCTACTCTGACTACAGATTTTTCCTCTTGTTTCTTTAAAGCAATTCTCTGTCGTTTTTCTGATTTTCCAATTAGAAATCCTATAAATAGTACATAAATAGTCTCTATAAAAACTGTTGCTAAAACTGGCTGAATAGGCAAATTTAATACCTGTGTAAAGAAAACACTTACTGCGGTAGCAAAAGCAATAACTCCTAAAATATACCCCTTTATCTTTTTTAAATCTTCAAAAATTGTTTGTTTTTCTTCCATTTTTTATGTATCCTAATATCATTTTAACATGAAAAAATAACCCCCTTAAAGGAGGATTATTTTATAGGTTTTGCTCTTACGGAAAGCATACTCTTGGCTTGAGAATCAACATAAAAATGGAATCTCAATTTACAGTGTCGGCATTGAATCTCCCCACTAGAGCCGGGGTAAACTTTAACGCAAAGTTTATTACACTTGACTAACTCCCCCTTACTTTTATCCATCACCATACCAGGACAACGGACAGGCAATAACCTCGATTCTTCCATTATTACTCCTCTATTTCGCCGGTTTCCTTATCTTCAATTTTCACAATATTTTTAGTTTTTTTGCGAGTTTTTTTAGGTTTTTCAATAATAGCCGGAGTATTGCCATCGCCAATACCGTCCGAAACTATATATCCTTCCGGAATTTCCATCATGGTAGGCTTTTTAATTTCTATTGTTTTTTGTGCTTTTTCCCATTCTTCTATCTGTTTTAATTCCGAAGGACTTAACTGAAAATGGGGGTTAGCTCGAAGACTTAGGAGTCTTTTAATATCTCTATCCATAAGATTAATAATCCTTTTTAAAACTAGTTAGATTATAACATATCTACACTGTTCATTTATGTAATCAAGACGGGTATCGCATGCTAGTGGCTTGGTTAAAGACTTCGATGCCTATATAAGAGGGTCAATAACAGAAGAGCATTTAAACACTATACAATCATGGTGGAATTTGTTTTCTTTTCACTCGGTATTAAATCCGGATAATAATGCTCAGATTAAACTTAGGTATAACTCAAACGGAATAGCACCAAACCTTGTAAGGCTAACGGTTATTCGTATAGGTTTAAAAATAACACCCCCATCACGGGGAGTTATTTATTGCTCTAATACCTCTACCACCCACTCTATATTCGTTAGCGTAGCGTTGCCCCTTGCGAGAGTTAATCTCAGACCAGCATTTGTAATATTAACAATAGCCTCTGACCTAATAGTGCATCCAATATCATCATTTGCTGAGTTCATATGAACGATAGACCGTAGTACTCCACCATAGACAAATGAGTCAATAGTTGCGAAGAACATCTTGGATATATTGTTGTTTACTGGCTCGATATAGGCGACTGCTATTGCGCTCCCAGCTGTGTAGGGCTGATTGAAAGCGCCATGAATTTCGTTGGATGCGTTGACGCCATAGTAATTGCACCAACAATTAGCATTATTAGCCCTATCAGGAGAGTTGATAACTAGCCTAGTAGTATTTGCCGCAGCCTGCACTCTAATAAACATACGGAAGTAAGTATACTTAGATGGTATTGTAATTGAGGCTGTATTATAGACGCCAAGCGTTCGCCAGTATGGCTTTAACGTCGTCCAATCTATCTTATCCGACGTAACAGCATTATCTGCAATCTTAGGTGTAGTGATTGTATTGTCTGCGATGCGCCCGGTCGGGATATTGCCATTAACAAGCGAGAGGTCCGTTACTGGATACACCTCTTCATCATTGTTATTCTTTAGTGTGACTGCTTTTTGCCATATCTATAATAAAATTCCTTATACTTCTATTATAACAATTAAAGACGAACAAGATAAACTGAGAGAACTAAGCAATTCTTTCAGCTAATATGTAACCTTGGTCTATTCGTGCCACCAAACTTCAATATGAGCATTAAACATAGGATTCGCAGAGTCTAGGCTAAAAGCTGTCTTATTATACTCATTAGACTCCCTAGTCGTGCCAATTCTTCCCCATGTTCCACATCCGAACTGAAAATTCCATGTTCTCCAGTTTGGTCCAGAGTTGCTAGATGTAGCCTCAGTGCTAAATGCTAAATATGCTCTGCCTGTTCCTGCTGCAATAAAACTACCTGTATCATCGTCAACGCCATAGCCATTCACTACAGTTCCAGAGAAGCTAACTTGAGAATAACTTGTATGTATTAAGTTTGACTCTCCTACTTTTGTTCCATAATAAGCCCTTAAATCGACCCATCCTTCTACACTACACTGACCGCTCGCTATGACTTTGAACGTCCCTGTTTTATATACTTTGTCTAAGTATAGTGGGAGATTAGTCCTGTTGCTTCCGTTCACCTCGCCAATGAGTTTCCATCCGCCAGAAATCTTGTCTTGCGTTACTGCTCCGTCTTTTATATTCTCTTCCCAGACGGCGTTCGGCGTAAGTTTATCTGAACCAACAGATGCGTTAACAATTCTCGCACCATTCAATTCTCCATTAACGAGAGAAATGTCAGTAACAGGGTATATCTCTTCATTATTGTTGTTCTTTAATGTAACTGCTTTTGCCATATCTATAATAAAATTCCTTATACTCTAATTATAACAATTAAAGACGAACAAGATAAACTGAGAGAACTAAGCAATTCTTTCAGCTAATATGTAACCTTGGTCTATGCGTGCGTAATTCCCAGTCGAACCAGATGCTACTCCAACTTTGACGGTCATACTATTTCCAGTTGCTTTTAGGATGCCAGATGCCCTACGACCAATTGAGACTCCATTATTATATGTTCCTGTCATTGTTGAAGGCACTGCTGATATAACTGTGGCACCAGAAGACACTATGTGCATATCTAGCTCTGTCGGAGTGCCTCCACTCCAACATAGATACCCGGTAACAATTTCTACTTTATAAATTTCTCCGGCATTAGTTGAGAAAGTCAGTGTCCATCCTGATGGCGTTGTTTGTTGCCATGCAGTAGATATATTAAATGGGTTAACCTGAGAACAAGCTTTATAATATTTTTGTAATTTCGTCCAATCTATCTTATCAGTTGTTACTGCTTTGTTAGCTATCTTTTCTGTGGTTACTGCACTATCTGCAATCATATTAGTCTGAACAGGAGGAGTAAGAGCAGAGGTGGACGCGATGTCTTCCGCCGTCACATACTGAGAAAGTTCAGTCTCAAGGTCAGAGCCATTGTTTAATAGGACGGCTCCTGCCTTGGTTTGGGGATAAGTAATATCTCCATTGTCTTCTTTTAGTGTCTTAATATATGTAGCCATATCTATCCTTTATTTTATTCTATAGACCATTCGACAATTCTAACCGACGTATTATCATATGCGAACGTAACTGCATTTGCACCGTCAATATCATTCAAGCCGGAAAATTCCAACTGGCTTCCGCTCTCCATGCATGAAGAACTTATAACGATATCCACTCTATTACCGCTTCCCAACAATGTGAACGGGAGAATTATTTTATAATATACCGCCGTCGAAGTTGGAGCGGCGATTTTTAATCCATCTGCTAATGCACTCACTTCAGCATCATAAATAGCTCCTGCCATTCTTATCCTTCCTCATTATGAAATTGTATCTCCATGGCTAGATGATATGACATATGGGTCACCAGCCGTGCCTGAACCACGAGAAGACCATGGGTTATTACTCTCAACGAAGATTAACTTACTTCTTCCATTTACTGAGCCATATAATTTACGAATTCGAACTGATTGACCATTGACTGACCCGTAGAGTTTCTTTATCTCTTGAGATTGACTATTAACTGAACCGTATAGCTTCACTCTTGTGCTAGGTGTAACAGATATTGAGAAGATTGGAGTTGAGCCAGAATTATTCGAACGTCGAACATATAAAGTTGTTTGTTCAGATAATGAAAGATTAAATTCATCTGAAACTGTCTGCCATGTTTCTTGGTCATAAGAAAGTTCTGTTACTACAGTATTTGCAGAGCCTTCTGAAGCATGATTAACAGTAAAATAGACTTCACCTTGTCCAACATCATTAGCAGTGATGCTAGTAATATAAGCAGGAAGAGTAACGAATGTTCCCTTCACCGTAGAGGTGGACAATGAAGTGTTAGTTGCATATGCTCCATACCAGTATTGAGTGTTTGGAACAATAGTCAATGGGTTCGAACTATTCGTAGCTGAATTATTATTGACTGTAATTGTAGCAGATGTCGCAGCCTTTTTAGTAGCCCAACGATACTTTCCACCATATGTAGACTGTCCCATAATAGAGGCTTCAATATAACGATTTGCTTCGCCGGATGGAGTGCCGTAAGACGAGAGCGATACAGAGAAGGTGGCACCAGTATCGGCGACAGAGGATATTGAAACGTTCAGTCCCGATGGAGCAACAGCACCTTGTGGGATACCACCAAGTGTGAAAGCAAAGCTACCATCTGGTCCTGTCACATACATCGTACAAGATGTAGATGAGCTAGCTAAGTAGAAAGACAGGTTCGGAAGCGAGAACGTTCTGGCGCCTGCTGAAGGACTATAAGAAACGGAAGTAGATACAGCTTCTCCACCTGGAGCTCTTAAGCCCCAAGTTCGAGGGTCTGCCGCCCACCATGTGCCACCATTAGCTGCATAGAGATAGCAACTAATACTAGTTAGAGTAACTGTAGTTCCATTTCTAGAAATGTTGCCACTTACATTAATGTTTAGAGTTCTACTTCCGAATGTACCAACATATAGCCCAGATACAAAAGTCGCCATTATTCATATACTCCATAGAGAGTATTAGAGGCAAGAGGTGAACCTTCTCCAATATCAGATGTAGACAATGTAAGTTTCAGAACTTCTCCTGTTGCAAACTTATCTGCTGTAATAGTTCCAGTAGCTATCATATTATTTGTAACAACTGGCGTTACTGAAGACGTAGGAACTGGGTTATCAGAATGGACATAATCAGTTGCTTTGATTGTGTTATTAGAGATGTTGATATGGTCTCCGGCTGTTAACTTATCCTGCTTAACATTGTCAATATTTTCCCAGAAGTGTGCGAGTCCGCGCTCATTTAGAAAATTCTGGTCATCAACTGGAGCTGTTACTATTATCGTTAATTCGTTTGTCGTAACAGTTTCAAAGCCTACTCGAGTTCCAACACCTACTGTTACAGAACCGGTATTAGTTCCTGTTAGTTCAATTTTACCTTTTCCTTCTGTAAATGATGCCACGCTCGATATTAGTTGAGTGAAGTAGGAGCTCTGAACCTCATTAAAAGTAGTGGTGTAATTTACAGTTATTGTTTCACCTACAGCAAGTGATATGCTAGTCGTGCTCCATGTTAGTGTGCCTCCACTTCCTGCCATATTACACTACTCCCATAATCTCGTCAATACGAGTATTTGTTATTGTTGATACTTCATCTATAAACCCTGAATCATTCGTCAAATCTGAAGTTGCCGTAGGAACCGTGATATTGATTGTCTTATTCGATGAAGCGTTGGCTGTGAATGTACCTACGTTAGTATTATTCCTCTGAATAGTGAGCGTAGCGTCGTTGATGGTCTGAGGCGTTGGCTTATCAGTAAGGTCGTTGTATGAACCACTCGTTGCGACCGTGGAGAAAGTTGGTTTGTTAAGAACGTTATCCCATTCAACTGCATCAGCGGTGCCACCACCAGTAACAGATAGAACACCATTCGCAATCGAAAGTCCACTACCTACCTTGATTACACCGCCTGTAGAGGATGTCGCATAATCGGTTTTCGAAACAAAGTTCGAATCATTTGTGAGGTCGGAAGTCTTAGTCGGGACAATAATATTCGCTGTCGTATTGCTCGATTGGTTGGCAGTAAAAGTTCCAATACTACTACCATTTTTTTGAATGGTTAGTTTACCATTATTAACGGCTGGTTGGGAAGCACTAATAGTATCACCATTAATAGTAATATTTGAGCCTGCAATTAATTTATTCTGCTTTTTAGTATTAATCTTATTCCAAAAATACGCTAGTCCTCTTTTATTGAGGAACGAAGTATCATCACTAGCAGTAACAGTGATAGATATAACACTACTACCTCCTCCCCAATGAACGGTAGCAGTTGTATTTCCAGCCGAAACACCAGTAATAGTAATAGTTCCAGAATAATCTCCATCTGCCTTTACGGTTGCAATATTAGTATCTGCACTAACAACGCTAAACAAATATCCATCAAATGTAATCTGACCACTCTCTCCAGTATTTAGCGTGATTGAAGACGAACTAAGAGTTCCTAAATCTCCAGCCATAATTACACTCCTTACGCTACAACTGCATCAATTTCGGCATTAGTAATGGATACAAGTTCAGTCTTAGACCAATATCCAGTAAGGTCAACTGCAGTCGTACCAATCTTTTCGAACGAACCACTCGAACCCGAAGCAATCCAAATATATTCATCATAGATATTCGGAGCAGAACCATTATTTGATACAAGATAAATAATGCCCTTTTCGCCCGATGCTGGCAAACTCGGAACAATCTGATATTCAAAACCCGTAATATCGGCAATCGCATTAGCAATAAGATTATTTACTTGACTCTCGTTCTGAAATCCTGCCCCGTTGGTTAACTGATTTGTGTTCGTAGGAATAGCAATATCAATCTCTTTATCTTGGCTAGCATTTGCAGTAAATGTACCCACATCAATACCATTTCTTTTAATGGTAAGCGTGGCATCATTTACGATAGGGATGGTAGGCTTATTTTTAATATATGCATCCGAAGTCGTATCAGTAGCATCCCAGTCGCTCTGAACATTTACTTCAGCCCCTGTCGCAATTCCATTCAGCTTATTTTTTAAAGTCGTCGTGAAATTATTATCCGTATGGACATAAGAAGCATCTACTACGAAATTTTCATCATTTGTTAGTTCACTCAACTTCGTAGGAACGGTAACATCAACCGCCTTATCTATTATAGGTAAAGCCGCCCCATTGACCTTAACGGTGTCAATTTTTCCACCATTAGCGGTAACATATTCAATTGTTGCGTAAGCAGAGTCCTCTGTTCCATCTCCATCATTCGTGAATTGAGACAATTTTGTAGGCTTATTCAAAATATAAGCATCAGAACCCGTATTTGTTTCATTCCAGTTTGACTGAACATTAACCTCCGCTCCAGCGGCTATTCCTGCTAACTTATTTTTTTCTGCAGTAGTATAGTCATTGGTCGATAAGCCTTTTCCAGTAACTTTATCTACTTTACCATCAAGTAAACCTTCAACCTTTGAATGATAGTAAATTAATCCATCATAGTCTAGATATTTTGCCATTTATTTTTCCTTTTATATTTTATTAGTGATTATATCTATATCCTGATTAGTAATTCTGTTAGGGTCGCCACCACCTCCACCAGGAGAATCATAAGCATAATCGGCCGCATTTACGATTCCATCATTATTCGAATCATAAAAATTGACTATCTCATCGATTTCCTGTTTAGTATAATAATCTGCTCCTCCAGCGAATTTTACTAAATATGGATGAGAATTTACGGTAAACTGCTCGCCCTCCACTTCATAAACTCTTACAGGGTGAGAATTGATGTCGAGTTTTTTATTAAGCATAATATTACTTTTATTATAGCAAAGCTAAAACTACTTAAAGAGGAGTAGTTTTAACGTTTAAAGCCCAATCCGCTCCGTTTGTAGACGTAAAACTGAACGATACTCGCGCCGAAGTCTGATTAATATATTGAATATCTATAGTTTTAAAAGCAGAATCTTCGCTTGCAGAAACATAATAAGGTTTATACTGACCTTTATTCGTAGGTTGATTAACCTCATATATTAAAATTTCTTTATCTGCTAAGATTGCCTCCTTTAATGCTTCGGCTTGTTCTTGAGTGAAGGCAGTTGAATCTAGAATACAATTGTATAAAAATGAAGCATCAAATTTAAGTCCATCGCCAAGAGTAAATTCAGAATCAATCGGGATTCCGATAATAAATCCAGAGTCATTAGTAATATCAGAAGTCTTAGTAGGGACTGTTATATTAGCTACTTTATCGGTACTAGAGTTTGCCGTAAAAGTACTTACGGTTGTCCCATTTTGCTGGATGGTAAGAGTTGCATCATTAACAATAGGAGGCGCAGGAACATTAATTAAATCCGTAAAACTTCCACTTGTCGCTATCTCTGCAAGGTCTGACGAATTTGCTTTATCATTAAGAGCATTTGTAATAACCTTATTCTGAACTGGATTTTCACTTGTAGTAGACATATCAGAATCGATTGTAATCTGGCTTGCCTCTACCTTATACCAGTCATTGACATCAAATGAACTACCTGAAGTAAAAGTTTCTTTTGCATAATACAGATTATTATTATGACCAATCATTGTATTTTTAAAATAATAATGATTAGGCTCAAATACCCCTACAACTGGTTCAGTTATAACATCTCCGGTTTTACCGTTAACGGATGTAACTTCAACAAAAGGGGCATTTATTTGAGATGAAACACTAATACCATTCTGAAGAACAGTTTGAACTTGAGGGACATCTTGAATTACTGTCTGGAGAGCCTGATTATTATCAGTAATTTGCGAAACAATAGTATTGCCGTCATTTATCTGGGTTTCAATTGTATTATTTAGTCTTTCTGTCATAACTAAATCCCCATATCCTCACCTTTAATACCCCATAAGAGAATCCTGCCTCCCCAAGCTCCAGTACCATCGGCTGCTTCATAAAAAACATTAATGGTGCTATCTTGAATATTTCCAGTTTTAACTTTATCAAAAATCGCCTCCGTCGAGGTAACTGGATAAATTTCCGTGTCTCCTTCTTTAAGAGTTACTATCTTTGACATTTTTATTTACCTTTTTAATTATTATAATCTTAATCTATTCCTACTAGAGTTGCAGTTAAAACACATGATGCCCCACCAAAATTAAGATTTAGATTGTCTCCTGTTGCAGTAATAGTATCCCCACCCCCCCATGTAGTTTTATTTTCAGAAGTAGTTCTAACGAAAGCACCAATATTTACGCTTCCATTTGAAGGTATAGTAATAATTTTTTCACTACCATAACTTGCCAAAATATTTTTAGCGCCTAAATCATTAGCTAGAATAGTTTGGCTGATTATAGTTTTAATCGTGCTGGGGAGTGTAATAATACATAATCCTGATTCCATAAGACAGCCACTAGGCACATTAACGGTCGGACAGGATATACTTACCTTAACTCTCCATGTAGATGTGGTTGGGTTTTTAATTTGAAGAGCATATGGATTGGAAGTTTTTTTCATTTTTCCATATTGAGTCCATGTTCCACCAGTCCAGGGCGTATAAGTGCCTCCAGACCAAGATAATTCAGCTAAATTTTGACTGACTACAAGGATTTCTCCTATTCGATAGGAAATTGGCTTAAAACTAATATCTGTACCACTTTTAGTAAGCAAATATTCTCCATTAGAGCCATTATTGATTATATTATTCCAATCAACCTTATTCTTCGTGATAGCATTATCGGCAACTTTTATAGTAGTAACTGCGCTATCATTAATCATATTAGTCGATACCATTTTAGTTTTCAGAAGACCATTAGTATTAACCTCTAAGCCATCTCCTACCTGAATAATACCTGTCGAGGTAGTGGTTGCTATTGGAAGCGTAGTAACAAAACCCGAATTATTAGTCAATTCGGAGGTTTTTGTTGGAACTGAAATATTAATATCGGTATCAGCACTAGAATTCGCCGTAAAGGTGCCTAGAAGCTCGTTATTTCGCTTTATCGTTAAAGAACCATTATTTATACTAGGTTGGTCCAAAAGGTCGTTATACGAGCCACTGGTGGCTACTGTGGCGAAACTAGGTTTATTTTGAATATCATCCCATTCCGAAACACCAGTTGCTTCGATAAGATTCCAGTCATTAACATCAAAAACATTCGTGGAAGTAAAATCCTGCTTTGCCCAATATAAATTTCCATCATAAGAAATTAGAGTATTCTGCTTATAGAATTTATATGGTATAAAGCTTAATATTTCAGCTTCGGTTATTACATCCCCGGTCATTCCATTAATCGAGGTAACTTCCACAAAAGGATTATTAATAACGCTCGTAATAGGAGAAATATTATCCTGTAACACAGTCTGGATTTGAGGAACATCAGAAACTTGAGTAGTTAAATTTATAGGTCCATTATTAACTACCGTTTGAAGATTCTGCCCCTCTGAAGATGTTGTCTGGATATTAATTCTATCAAGTTCTTCCATTAAGCAGTTCTCCTCCATAGAGCGGCGACAATATATGGTGGCATATTATTATGGCCTTGCCCGCCACCGGTCTTAGCTGGTGTATGCGTATGTGCACCATCGCTAATTGTTACCTGTCCAGTACTATCTTTCGATGCTCCCGATTTTCTAGCATAATCGCTTGTTCCCGAATAGTTTGCTGTTGGTATTCTATGTTCTTTAAAGTTAGCATTGTGATTGTGTCCACCACTTGAACTAATTGTATGCGTATGATTCGGAATTTCATCAACAGTTAAGGTATGAGTTTTCTCACCACCAGTTTCACCAATAGTATCGAAAGCCGTATCAGATGAATTATAGCCAACTACCATTCTTCCACCCGCAAACCTAGTCCAAGTCAGTCCTAGAAAATTAGAATGGTCGGCAGTATCATAAAAGGTTACGATTGACCCTACTGGATAAACATCTGTTGCTTTCAAATAACCGGCATTATTAGTCAAATCCCCCGTATCGGTAGGCACTGTTATATTGACCGTTTTATCCGTTGCGGAGTTGGCAGTAAAAGTATCAATAGTTGTGGTATTTTTCTGGATTGTCAAAGTAGCATTATTAACGGTCGGCAAATCGTTACTAGTAATAAAATCCGAATCATTCGCTATCTCGCTTATTTTGGTAGGAACAGAAATATTAGCCGTAGTATTTGAGGCTGTGTTAGCAGAAAAAGTAGCAACATTAATACCATTCCTTTGAATGATTAAAGTACCATCATTAACGGTTGGAATAGTCGGTTTATTCTTAATATAAGATTTCGCAGTTGAATCATTTTCATTCCAATCTGCTTGCTCCTGAGTAAAGTCCGACATATTCCAATCGCTTGAATTAAAACTTTCGCCGGACGTAAAAGTTTGCTTAGCAAAACAAATAGTTCCATTATGAGTAATCACGCTATCTTTTAAATAATAGTGGTTACTTTGGAATGATTTAATAATTGGCTCGACAATCACATCTCCGGTCATCCCATTTAGGGAGGTAACCGAAACCCATGGAGCATCAACAATAGAACTAATCGGTGCTAGTCCTTCTGTAATTGTGGTAACTATCTGAGGATAGTCCATTTAAATTACTCCGTTATATCGCTAAAATCATCTGGAGTATCAGTGGTAAGACGATTCGTTGGATGACCTTGAATCTCAATTGTGCCTAAGAAAACAGTAGTAGTTCGATGAGAAGCTTTATTTTCAACAACAATATCAATATTATAAGTACCCGGTTCTACCCAGTTTGCTTGTTTTGGCATAGCAAAAAGAATCATTCCATTAGCAGGGTCAATACCGTGCATTTGAGTAGGATTATCGCAATCTACATCAATTTTCCATAAGACATTATTATAACCACTAGCGGCAGTACTATCGTCTACGCTATCATCATAAACTGGAGATTTTACTGTTAGAGCTGCTTTATATCCTACTAAAGATAAAGCCCTAGTCGTTCCATCACTTTCCTTTTTAACCCAAGACCAGCGTAGAACTCCAGAATCACCTCTCGGATGAGAATCGAGTTTTAATGTATTAATTTTTCCCATTTATAAGAATTCCTTCGAAGTTTTTACTATCTTTAATTATAGCAGATAGAAAAAGGAGGGTTATTCACCCTCCAATCTTAGGAATTATGATTTATTACTCGTTCAGGAATTTCTTAGCAAAAGCATACCTTTCTCGTCTAGCGTCATTTAACCCAGCCTCTCGTTCTGGACTAGTATTATGAGCTAAATCCGCTAACTTTACTAACCTAGACTTTGGATTACTCTTTACCTTTCTTAGATAAGCCTCATAATCTCCATCTTTTGGATTTGTTACTCCCTCAACGGCTTCAACAATTTCCTTAGTGAATCCATAATTCAACAAATATTCTGCCGTTACCCAAGTATCCTCAATCGTATCATGTAATATAGCAATAGTTTTTAACTCAAAATCATCCACTAAACTCGCCACAGCAATCGGATGTAGGATATATGGCTTACCTAACTTATCTCGCTGTCCTTGATGAACTTGCGAGGCTAATATAACTGCTTTTTCGAACATTACTTTCATTTTTTCTTCATTTTCCACAACTTCTCCTTTCTTTTATCTTACATTTCTATTATATATAAAAAGTCTGAAAAATCAATACTTTTTTACGAGAAAATAAAAATCCCCCAGTAAAGGGGACTTTTAAAATAATCTTCTAGTAACTACAAGCCGTAGTTAGAAATGTTGAAGCACTCCAGCCATCACCTTCTTTCCAAGACTCAATAAAATCTTCAATATCGGAATCAAAACACTGTTCAGACTTGATGGCAATTCTAAAAGTCTCAAGACCAACTTCGTCAAAGTGTTTTTCAGCAATAGCGGTAGCTTTTTTGACCAATTGTTCTCTAGTCATATCTTTTACTCCTTTCCTTTAGTCCTTGCATTATTATTATATATCAAAAGTCCAGAAAAATCAATACCCTTTTTACGCATTTTTAATCCCCGAGAATTTAACATTAATTTTCTTTCCATCTTCATCGGTAAATCCAGATTTCTCAAACTTCTTATAAACATCCAGTGGATTCTTGTCCTTTTTTGTACAACTCTTAACATAGTCTGGACCGACAAATCTACCAGTTTCAAGATACCTAGTAGTGGTTCTAGCGAGCGAAGTTCCTAAATCGGCATGAACAATGGCAAGCTCCACCTTATATCCAGCTTTATTAAATTTTCTAATCTGAGCCTCAAGCTTATCTGGATTTTTCCCAACCATAGGCCATGCGATATTAGTTCCTCGACTCATCAACTTCTGCAGAGCCTGTTCCTGTGCTTTTGAAGAGACATCCTGAACAGTGTTTGCCCCCTTGCCATTATCAAAGTATTTAGACAGAGCAGGAACACCCTTAGCAATATCATTATCAAACTCAACATAGCCGGAGTTCAACTTATCACCTAGACCATTTGAGGTTTTACCGGCACCAGGCAAACCAGTAATCAAGAAAACCTTTCTCTCATTCTTTAATCCACCACGAGTCTCGGCTTCTTTAGTAATCTGGGATAGGAACTCCTTTTCAGTCTTATCCACAAGGGCTTTATTTTGTTCTGGGTCAAGTGGTTTATGTGAATTAACATAATCCATAGCCTCCCGAATGGACTTCATTTTAGTCACATTTTCATAGCTAATTTTACCAGTTTTGGCAATCTCGGCAAGACCTTTAAGGTCGGAATCGTCTAGTCTATCTTTAAATTTCTTCTCTTCGACAAATTTTTTAGTCCATTTATTACCACCAATAACCTCAATATCGGACTTTTTCCCTTCTTCTTTATCGATTGACTTTTTAGAAGCGATAGAATCACCCTTACCTGAGCCACCACGCTTTCCTGGTCGTCCTGCATGACCCCAGTTTCCTGAACCTTTACCACCATTCAGAAACTCACTAAGGATTTGAATTTTATTTTTCAATTCCTCATAATCTTTTTTTGTAATTTTCTGCATATCTATTCCTTTTATTTAAAACCTTACTAAAGCTTTACTCCTCGCCATACATCTTTGATTTTTGAATTATCAATCACATATTCACGCTCATTACGATAGTAAGGGTCATTAATATCTGCCGAATACAAAACCTCTGGATATATTAAGATATTATTTTTATTTCCTTTTATCGTATAATCATTTCCACTAGAAGAATGAGAGTGAGGAATATCTCCCCATCTGGACTCCTTATAATTTTTCTTATCAAATTCTCCCTCTTGATTACGGAAAAGCGTAACTTCTCTGTCGCCAATAATCTTACGAGATAATTCAATTTCTTTAGACGGGTCAAAGTCCAAGTATTTTGCCTTTTGCATAATATCAGCACCATTCCCCACAATGCTCAAAAGCCATTGATTCGCTCGGTTGAATTCATCCCTCGTGTCGTACATTTTTTCACGCATAGAGGCAACCTCTTTAAGTCTTTTCTCTGATAGATTAGCAATCGGGTTCTTGGCTAATTTACTAAGTTGGTCATCATCAAACTCGTCCAATGTATCTATTATATAACCGCCCTCCATACCACCTTTTTCTATAATTGAACTCTTGCCTTCACCCTTACTAGAAGAACCCGGACCACTCGCGAATCTTCCTTTTTCATCATGATAGGGATTACCCCCCTTACCTGTTATCTTATTAATCTTATAAATTAATTGATTAACTTTCTTAGATAACGGTTCTTCGGTTGTGAGTCCTGGACATAATACTAGCCTCTCATCATCTTCAATAGCGTTCTTCTGCTTCTTAATACTAGCAATACCCTCGGACGGTACCCCATCTTTCAAGAAATCACTAGTTCCGACACTGCCAGATAGAATTCCATAAACGCCAGTTTCCGATAATTTCTTTGCCAGATAATTTGTTTTAAATGGAACACCAAAATAAGAAACACCAGGATTTTCCCAAGTATTATCAATAACTCGTCCTTTTTTATCCACACACCAAGCATGAGCAATCGGTAGAGGCAACCTGTCATTTACCATAGCGTAGCCCTCAACATAAGTTAAATCACTACGCTCTAAGGCTAATTTAGAGGCGTTTGCAAAGCATTCCTTTTTAGAACCTAACTCGATATTCTCTGGTCTTTTCTCTGGAGTAAAGAACTTACCTTGCTTTAATACTAAATCTTCAGAACTGGAGTATTTGTACCCATCTCTTTTATTCATGGTCGAGAATATATCAGCCATCTGCTTCACGGTGTCGTGTAACATCCTATCGCTTTTAGTTAACATACCATTATTAGGACCACTACCGCCTACTTTCCCAGGTCTTCCAGCATGACCGAAATTCCCTGAACCTTTAGCACCATTTAGGGCTTCGATAAGACTGTCTAATTTATTATTCAGCTTTTTGATATTGTAAGAGGATGTAGTCATTTTTATTTTCTTCCATATATTTAATGCCATCTTCTGGAGTAGTTACGATATGAATTTCTGGCTCTATATTTTCAAGATAATATGCCCTCAACCTATCTAATCCAGATTCTACGATATATTTATTAACTTGTGGTTCAAATAGACATACTACTGGCATAATAGGATAACCATTACGAAGTGCTTCTCTATAAATTTCTACTTTCGACTCTTCTTCTTCTGGAAGAACTTCTTTAAAATCATCAGTAGTAAACTTTACATCAAAGAATCCAGCTGGGACTTCTTCATAAACCTTTGGGGACTTTGGAGAATATTCATTAGGATTGAAAGCTCCACCAGTACCTTTAATAATTTTGTCATTAAGTGATTCACCGTCTTGTAGTGGTTCTTCAGGGACGGTTTCCTCACTTACTTCTTCCTCTGGTAAGTTATCCAAATCAATATGAATTTTTTTATCGCCATCAGTAATATCAACCGTGGTATTCATTTCTTTCGATTCGTAAATATGATTAGAACCAAGCCAAGAAGCAAGATTAAAACCGCCATTAAGTAGATTTCCGGATATATCATTTTCCACCTTATCTTCCTTAATAATTAATTTATAACCACAATTACAATTCGGATGAAGAACCCCAGCATCAATATTTTCATAATCCGCCTTAAAAGTAGAGATTTTGCCATCAGAATTGACGGTGATTTCACCACCTTTATCTAGGAAATTCTGGGTGAATGGAATTGGCCCCATATCGATTACTGCTTGACAGTATTTACAAGGATTACCACTTCTAGAATATAGTTGCTTATAGGCGTTCTGTAATTTTCCAATACTATTTAAGAACTGTAAATCAGCCTCATATTGAGATTTAGTAAATGCTCTCGAAGTTTCATTCCTAGCAATCATAGTTGCACGGACTTGGCTAATCCCCTTATACTCATTTCGAACAGCCTTGATGATAGTTTTACGGTCAAAGCCATCACGAGCCATTTGATTCGCTTTTTCGTAGATTTTACGGTTCTTTTCGAGAATATCGGTATTTCTAATGGCCTTTAATGCTTCATCAATATCTGGAATATGGTCAAAATAATCCGCAAACTTTTCGGAATTTGCCTTATAAGCCTTAATTATCAATTCACCAGCGGCAGTTTCAACCACTTTGGTATAAGCATTATTAGAGGCTTCTAGAACATCATCTAGAATAGTTTTAATATGCCCATCTGCTACTCTTTCGGCATTATTTTCAACTTCTACCTTAAAGTCATTTGTGAATTTAAACTTATAGTCCTCATGGAACTCATTATTTCGCTGATTTACTGCATTTTCACCAAAGAGAGGTACAAGAATCCACCAGTATTGTTTCAAAGCGTTCTTTAATTTTTCCTTTAGAGAGTTCTTCTTCTTCTCAGTAATAAGGTCGCTTTCAGTAAAACTATTGATTGTAAGTTTATTCTCAGTTGCTTTAAGAGTTTCCTTCTCAATTTCACGAACAGTATCAATAAAACTATTAAAACTTTCGGTCAAAATCTTGGAATCTTCAATAGAGATGTCATTTTCATACATCTCGATTCCCTTACCTTTACAACATTCACATTCTTCATGGTCATGAGTTTCGTTTTCCGAAAGCTCTTTTTCTATTTTTACAATTTTTCCTGTGGTTCCAGGGATATTTTCATAACCTTCTAGGTCATTCTCCTGCTCGGTATTGTCTGGAGTATCTTGTGGAGTATTCGGTTCATTATCTGGACCATTATCTGGACCACTATCTGAATCATCATTAGGATTTTCATTTTCTGGTGGTTGAGCTTGAGCCTCTAGCTTCGCCATTTTTTCCTCATCTTCTTCTAGGTCGGTCAACTCAATATCACCAGTAGCGTATTGTTTCGCAGATTCATCAGTATAACCGGCATCTGCAATAGTTTTATATAGTTCAAATTGTGCTTGACGAGATTCCGTAGCGGCTTTTTCGGTTGCGTAATCCTTACCAACGGCACTAACTACCTCGATATAATAGCCTGTTTGTTCATATTCTTTAGGATAGGTCTTCTTATAATCCAAATTTAGGAAATCAACAATATCTTCAAGGCGAGGCTGAATCGTATCGCTCATCAATAATTCACGCTGAACATTCGCCGTATCACGAGTTGTACCACTTTGTTCAATACCTAAAGCAGTTTTCGAAGTTCCGCTTACAGCAAAAAGGGTAGTTCTATTAATTTCATTAATGTCCATCAAGGCGGCTTTATCTAAATCAACCTGCATTGAATCCCATTTAATCGCACCGGAACCATTCCCAAATAGTGGTTCACCTTGACGATGGTCTAGAACACGCTGTTTAAAGTTAGCGAAATCTTCATCAGGAAGAATAACATCAGTCGTAATAATACCTGGAGCATCAATATTTCCATTCAAACTCTGGCGAGTATAATCAGCAGTCTTTGTAATTGTATAGACGGCTTCTTTAGCGGCATCAGTCATAGCCCATTGACTTTTTTCTGGGTCAAAAGGATTAAGTTCCTTCATTTCGATAATCATATCTTTAGGCCATTCACGATACCTGCCATCTTTTTTACGCTCGATATAGCCAGCAACTTCGCCATCTTTATTAACTACACGGCGAATTTCATAAGGATTAAGAAGAACAAACTCTTTTACATCCGTAATAATATCCGGGAGCGTTGGAACGCTTGATTTTCTACGAACACGAACAGCACCTAGATAATAAACCCCTGCCAAATCTAGATAGATAGAGATTGTCTTATAGAACTGCTTTTCGGTAAATTTCTTTGAATCTTCAATTAATTTAAGGTATGGATGAATTGGAGTTTCATTTCGTTTCTGAAATTCATCAACTATTTCCGGTTTTGCCCAAGTGGTTAAGTTGGTTTTAGCGAGAGTAGCAACCTTATTGCCACGCTTCTGAATTACCGCATAGCCATAACCTTTGTACATATCTTCATCAGAAATACGAACATCAGACCATTCCGGATTAAGAACTGGTTGTCTATTCCCATACTTCAAAAAATCGTTCCCGAAGGCAGAATTTGCAGTTTTATTAGAAACTGTACCGCCAAGGGCATTAATAATCTTCTCTTTTAATCCCATTATAGTACCTGTACAAGTAATTATTCTTTAGTATTTATTATATCAGATAATTCATCTGTTTTTGTTTTATTATTAAGCCAAGAAACATATTCAGTTTTTAGCCATTTTTCTATATTTTTAGAAGTAACCTTATTATCTTTAATAATCTGGACTAAAAAGTCCTTATAAAAGGCTTGAGTGAGCTTTAGTTCAATAATTTTTACGACTAATTGTTTTCCCAATTTAGTTTTTTCAGGGAAAAGTAAGTCATGAATTTTCCAGATTGCTAAAATTGAGATTAAAATAAGGACGACTTGATTCATCGCCCTTATTATAGCATTATCGTTTTAACGTGCGAAAAATGCTTTTACTTTTTGAATAAATGACAGATGTTTAGATGATTTACGAGGATGTTTATATGCTGGCTCATCTCCAATAAATTCCGCTATAAGTTCTTCTAGTGTTTTATTACTGCGCTTATAATTTAATTTGAAGTCGTCATTAGTTCCATTTTTAATAGGCTTGCATTTACTGCGACTATATTTTACTTTAAAATTTTCATAATCGTCGGAATTTTTTACATGACTTAGCGTAGTGGTTCCGATTCCAAGTTTTTTAGCACATTCTGGAGCCTTCATATCTGGATGCTTTTTTATATAACCTTTTATTGCTTGATATTCCTCTTTTGTAATACCTTTAGCCATAATACCTCCTTATGGTTATTAATTTATATTTATAATATAAATTACTTTTTTAAAGTTTTCAAGAGATTATTATACTTTTCTAGTAAAATCTCTAATTCCGGAGTAGAAATCTTATTTCCAGACCGTGCTTTTTGCCACATCTTCTGGTATTTTTTTGCCCAAGTTCTTTTTCTAGTTTAGGATAATAAACTTTATAGTTTCCATGTAGAACTCTATTACACTCTTGGCAATTATGATGAAATAGTCCGTCGGCTATAAAAGTTCCTGTAGATGTCTCAATCGCAAAGACTTCTTTCGGCTCAATTTGTTTAATTTTAACTATTCGCATTCCTTGTACCCCTAGAACCCCTCATATAGTGAGCTACCGTAGAATATGGCATACCAATAGCTTCGCCTGCTTTAGTATAAGATAGACCGCTACCAATAAGTTTTTCTACTAAGTCGTAATCTTTTTGCTGATATTTTTTATATGAGCCCTTTTTAAGAGGATTCAATAAGCCTTTTTCTTTTGCTCTTCGGGTATTCTCTTTATATGTAACCCATTCTAAGTTAAGATAATTATTATTCAACTTATTACCATCTATATGGTCGACTACATTTAGTTTTTGAGGATTAGGCACGAAATATTGAGCTACTAATTTATGCACGGCATAGTTTTTATTACTAGTCCGGCAGTATATATAACCTCTCTTTTTATTAAGAGTAGTTGCTTTTTCGCTAATCTTTCCATCTCTCTTATTTCTAGAATATACTTTCCCATTCTCCTCGATGTAATATTCTCTTTCTGGAGTATCTTCAAACTTCTTCATGTCTCCATAATATCACATTCACTCATCTCATGTAATAATTCGTCAATCCTCTTCCATTCTCCGTTTACGACAAGCTTGTGGTCGCCTGTTGCTTCGAAATAATCGCCGTTTTCTAATTCTACACGATATAATTCTTTCGGAATAAACCGCCTGACCTTAAGAACCTTAGCATCTTTCTTCTCGAAACTTTGTTCATCGAAAGCAGAAATAATATCCCCAGCTTTAATTTCGGAAATATTGACCTTTTTCCCGTTTTTCTCCAAATTACTTTTCGCCGTTAAGCACTGAAATCTTAAATTATCCAAATCAAAACGAGTATTGATATATCTACGAGAAATACAATGTCCTATATCGCCAGCCTTCCATGGAATTCGCTTTCCACAGGTATAACAAGTACAAATCCCGTTCTTATCGGCATATAATTGTCTAGCATAGCGAGAAACTACTAAATCTAGCTTATAAATAAGCGTTTTACGGCGATTTTCGGTCGAAGATGGGTCTTTATGTATCTTTTTCTTTTGCCTCGCTTCTACGGCCTTAAAATGGGCTTTAAACGCAGATTTTCTTTTAGGATTTCTCCAACAGGCATATCCGAAATGTAGATTTTTAGCCCCACAATATGGGCATATGACAGGTTTTCGATTCATTTTGATTAACCTTTTTATGTTGCCAAGTAAAATGGTAGTGCGAACCACACTTCCTACATTCCCTCACAGGCGTTTCAAAACTCTTCTTGACACTCCAATTATACTTATCTAATCTAGCCGCCAAAGTACGAATATTAATTCTTAGATACCTAGCCCATTCGGCTAGTGTTTTGCACTCGCCATTATATTCTATTACTCTATTAGTACGCTTATTATTCGCTTGCACTACCCAATTAGCCCATCTACAGTTCTCTTTACAATAATCTCCATTAACATCGATTCTATCTAAGGATGCCCCCTTCGGTCGTTTCCCCATATCTCTATAGAAATTCTCAAATTTTTCCCAGTCATCGGAATATTTAATTCCTCGTTCCCCATAATGGCGGTAGGCTTCGCACTTTTTATCATTACAATGTTGTTTCATAGCAGACCAACAGGCATATGTGCTAGTTCCAAACATGCCATGTTTCTTAGAAAACTGACCGGCATCGTACTCACTTGGATGTTTTTTCCTAAATTTTTTAAAACATTCTTGACAGCAGAAATTATATTTTTTAACTTCCGAAGGCCGTCTATACTTTTTTTCCACACTGCGAACAGATTATCTTAGCCATATCTGTATTATAGCAGACACGGTATAATGAGGACCACCACAAATTAGGCTAATCAAAAATTCCCCAGACTGTGGAGAATCTGAGGAATAAGTATTTTTGAATCCGGTTTGGGTGGGCTTACAACCGGATATTTTTATTTTATATGATTTTTTATTTTATGTCAATTAGTTTTTACCAATATTTTGAGCGATTGTGATGTATCCAGAAGCGGCGAGACCAAATACCATGCCTATTAAGAAATTTACTCCAAATACTAATCCACCAGCACCACCAACCAATGCAGCGGCAATAATAGTGGCTACTACTCGCCAATCTTTATCAAAGATTCGCTTAATCAGTTCAACTGCGCCAGTTACAAGACCAGTAAGAACAACTGCTGTAAGGGCGTCAAGACCTAATTCTTCCATTTTAATTCTCCTTTTTTAAAAATATTACTTTTTTGTTTTTCCAGTAATCAAGTCAATAATGTGCTGAATGAAGCCAATAATCTTCTCTAAGATACCAATAGTAGGGTCTGCCGGCGTAGGTTCTGGCTGAGGTTCCGGTTCTGGAGTAGGTTCTGGTTCTGGGGTTGGTTCAGGTGTTGGTTCTGGCTCTGGCTCTGGAGTTGGCTCAGGGACAGGCACCTCATGTAAGTCCGAAGAAGCAAATCCGTTATTAATATTCTTAGAAGAACTGTATTTCGTGCGAAGATAAAGCACTCCATTATAAGTAGTCTTTTGGTCAAGCTCCATGCGCACATCTGTGCCATAGGTCTTCACAACCTCTCCAGTCTCGACATTTATTAACTTCGCCCCTTCGTTGGTTAGCATGACACGAGGCTCTTCCATTGGATTCCAAGTTAATTTCTCTGGATATACTGGGTTAGGATAGGTAAAACCGTTAGACTTAAGGCTTGCGTAGGTTATCGGCCCTGTATTGCCGTCTACTTCAAGTCCATTAAGTTCTTGATAGCGTTTGACTGCACTAGCGATATTGTCGCCATAGTAATCACCCAAGGCAGATTCAGGAGTAAAGTCAGGATACTTCGCTCGCATCCACTTAGCGAGCACGCCAATGCGTTCATTCTTATCGCCCTTCGTCCAGTAGCCGTTAGGATATGGCAAGAAGCCGTCGCAGTATGATGGTCTAAATTCTTCGCCACTGTTAATAGCATTAGCTCGGTTCGCAAGCTCTTGCATCTTTCCACGGAGATAATCTCCTGGGCATTGGGTCTGAACATACATTGAGTGCCATGTCAAGTTCTTACCTGGGACAAGAGTACCTAGCCCGTTGCGCTTGGCGATGTCTGCTACTAGTTCTACCAGTTTATTAAAGGTGAGTTCTGATACCGGCCAGTTACCACCAATGGCGCTATTAGACGTTTCAATCGAAACGGTTGTGCAGTTTGATTGCCAGTTACCGTCTGACCATGCACGGTCGCTCTCATTAACGTAGAGTCCTACTTTGCCGTCAGAGCCAACGCCGTAATGAGCGGAGCCATTCCTACCAGCTTTCGCAAAAATATTGCCACACTGCAATGCAGTGAGTATGCCGGCCATATGATGGACAGTGATGTGGTTAATCTTATATCCCCCACGACCAGTAGTGTAGTTACTAGAGTGAGCTTTTACCGTTACGTTTACGAGTGGACTATTACTCATTTATCATCTCCTTTTCCCATAACATCAACCTCATTCTCGAGACAAGATTTTTTGTTTTGTAGTTTGAACTTAATCTTTGAGATAACGCCCATATTTTTCTTTCCTTTTAGTTTTTTCTAATTATATTTAATCACACTGCTTTTCTGCTTCGATTAATTTATCTATTTCTTCGGTTGGAGTAAAAGTATTTCCTTCCAAAACCTTTTCTGACTCAGTCCCATAGAAAAAGGGCAATTTTACTCCGGTTTTCTCAATGATTTCATTTGCCTCATTCTCAAAGACATAGAAAAATATCGTTCGCCTTTCCTGAAAATCAACTCCGGCTTTTTCGCAGTGAATCTTCATTTTAGTTAAGGCTTGATTACCGGTACAACCTTCACAGTTTCTAGAATAGAAAATTATCATTAGCCTTATTGTACAACAAAGCTATTTTTTAAGACTTTTTATTAATTCCAGAAAATATGAGCAATCCTATAAAATTAGCGATTATCGTTACCTAAACTAAACCAAGCCCGCCTAGTCATATCAAATACACGACTAAAATTGGGCTTGGATATTATTATCTAATTAAAGAAGAAAGAAATTATTTAGCGATGATACTCATTCTGATTTTCCATTACTAAGACTTTCTTTGCTTCTTCACGCTCAGATTTTTCTTTAACAGTAAATTGTCCGATAGAATGTTTTACACGAGCTTTTTCCTCGGCTTTCTTTCCATCATTCCAACGGTCTAATGTACCTACTAGATACAAGTTTTTCGCTTGGACTATTTCTTACCCCTTAGGGTTTCCGTGTTTAGTCTCTTCATTCAAGTAATACGGTCGATATTCGACCTCAAAATCAAATATATGTTTTCTCCTATTATGTAATTTATCCTGAAATTTCTTTTCGAATGTTTCCCCATAGTATTCAGCAAGATATTTAGCAGCTCTTCTGCTAGTCGGGAATACCTTTTTAAAATCACCCTTTCTTAGAGTAATTTCTAATAGAACTCCTTTATTTCTTATAGCCAAATTTTTCAGTACAGTCGGCAAAAATGTTTCATAATCCCTATTTAGCATCTGCTCTGACTTAGTTACATATCTTAAATTTCGATAGTCATTATTTAGACTATTTCGGTCTATATGGTCGGTCTGATACCCTTCCGGTTTATCTCCTAACCAACACTCTGCTACTAAATTATGAATAAAGTGCTTCTTAATATTGTTTTGTCCATGGTTGATTTGAACACACCAATATTCTGTCTTACTATTATGAGATTTTTTAAATTGCGAGATTCTTCGTTTAGATTTAACATTTCGAAGAATACTTCCATCTCCATTAATTTCATATTTAAATTGGAGAGATTTGATTTTTTTAAATTTCTTGAACTCCCGATTTGCCTCTTTAGACATCCCTGGATAGCCCTTTCGTTATTATTTTGCTTCTGACCTCTGCATGAGGTCTGGCGAGAGAACCTCGATATAATCCACATTATATCAATTTACGGAATTTACGGGCTAAACTAGCAAGTACATCCACCCGTGATTCTGCGTAATCTTTCAAAGCCACCAATATCTGTTTGATGTTCTTCATAATACTGCCTTGCTTTATCTTCATCCGGAATAAGTTGAGTGCCTAATTCTACTAAACAAGAAACATGAATCGTATCACTAAACTGATTTTTTAAGGCTTCGATGCCTTCTTCAATAGTCTTCTTAGAAACTTTCCCATATCGATTAAGACTTTTATAATACCTTTCAATATCAAATAAAATTGCATCATCTGGTTTTCTATAAACGATTTTCATAGAGAAATTTTCCTTTTTTATTTATTATGTAAACCTATTGTACTACAATAAGAAACCAAAAAATAATCCCCATTTCGAGGATTATTTTATTTATAACTTTTATGTTTTTATATCGAATAAAGTTTTTAGGAAAATTCGTTTATTTATTATTTTCCGTGTGCTTTATCAATTCTTTCTGAAAGTTCTTTTTCTAAACCGTCTTCACCATCATATTCTTTGGATTTTGCAGTTAAAACAAGAAGTTTTCCAGTTAAATCATAAGGTGTAATATTTCCTTCTGAGTCTTTTCTACTAAAAGAAACTGGAATATAGTCGTTTGTTCCTCTAATGATAGTGTCATATTTAATAGGTTTTAGAGCTTTTCGTGCCATGATTAAATTTTATCATAGAAAGACATATTAACTATTAACTCATCAATAAAAATTCACCAGATGACTTCTGGTGAACTCATGTAAGACTAATAATATGTTACTTAATATCTAATTCTTTTTGGATTTTAGAAGTAACTTCTTCTGTATATTTGCGAGATTCAGGTGTAGAAACCAAAGCACTAGAAGAATCTTGCCCAAAAATTTGTTCTTGTGATTCAACTATAGCTTTTGAAAAATCTTTCTTAAATTCTTCTTTGCTCTTTTTGCTAATAGGAGTAGAAGAACTATAATCTTTATAGTCAACTTTTAATGAATAAATATCATCAAAATCATCTATAGAAACATTAGCTTTATCTAAATATTTTTTAGCAGCATCTTCAACAGACCAAGATTTAGTCATATCTATGGATGTTTTTCCTCTACTTTTGACATATTCACTCATTTTTCTGATATATTTAGATTTCGATGGCTTAATTTTAGCTCTATCTTTCTTTTCTTTATCGGTAAGTTTCCTTACGATTTTCCCAGTTCCTTTTCCACCGCCATATTCAAATTCTACGCTTTGCCCTTTGGAAAAACCTCCAGACTGCGAGCTACCACCAACTTTACCAGGGCGACCACCATGACCGAAATTACCGGAGCCTTCACCGCCATTTATGAGTTTGCTTAAAATTTCTATTTTTCCTACAAGAGAATTATATGTTTCTTTTTCCATTTCCATAGTCCTTTACTCACTATCATAGCATAGAAAATTAAATTTATACCTCATCCGTAATCAAGACTCCACGGAAGTCCCTACAAGCCTTTTCCGACCGAACTTCAGTTTCGTAAATAATATCTAAATCCTTATCAGTTGCTTCGATACCATTTTCTTTTAAAGTATCAATCGCTGTTTCCTTATAAGCCGTTCCATAACCATATTTAAAACCACTTGTTAAGAATCGTCCATCAGGACAGATAATCACTACATTATGGTAAGTATTCCCATTTACGCTATCGTGCCATTTACAAACTTGAACCTTATACATAAATTATCCCTCCTTCTTAATCTTCTTCCCTTTCTGAAGTCGTATTGCCTTCATCATCAAATAGGACGACTTCCGGCATATATGGATTATATTCAACCTTTAAAGAATCCAAATCGAACTTCTGTCCGTACAATTCGCCTTTATCGGCTAATTCGGTTAGTATTTCCGCTAGTTCGCCTAGTTCACGAAATCCCATTCCTAATTCACCTAAATTAACTACTTTACCCATATTTTTTCTCCTTTTTACTAAATCTCTAATATTTTTAGCCATTCATTATCTAATTCTTCAATAGGGTAAAAATCTACACTTACCCCATGCTCGTAATTTGTCTCAAACTCGCTCGTATATACCTTTTCGCACTTGGATAAATCACTCGGCTCAATATCAGTTATCTTCGTCCATATCTCATCTGACGGCGTGTTGTTGTCTGCCTCATTAAAGCCCCTTACCACTACTAAATATTTCATTACGCTCTTTCTCCTTTCTTTAATTCCTCATATCTTGCCTCTGCTAAGACCTGCCAACGCTTTATAGCATGGTCACTAGTAATATTCTTTACTAGTTCCCTTACATCATCCCAGAATGTTTCGATATTTTTTAAGGTTGCTAATTTTGCTATTCTTTCTGCATCCATTTTTATTCTCCTTAAATTAAGTTAACCTTTTTCCAACCAACCATATCGCAAAGATAAGCTTCATTATCGAGAATTACAATATCGCTCGTCGAAAGTGAATGTCCTTCGAAGCCCTCTGGATGACTAATATTAAATTTTATAAAGATATTTTCAAGGATTTGATTTTTATTTAAATCCTCTTCTTCTATCGTTCCGGAGTAAACCGTCTTATATTGTTCTTTTTCAATATTCTCTTCCTTCGTTACTCTGAAGGTAGGATTGATTTGTTGTAGGATTGTGTAGTTCATAACTTTTCCTTTCTTTCCTTACATTTTTATTATATATAAAAAGACATCAAAAAACAAGCGTTTTTTCGAGATTTTTTGGCTTTTTTATATAAATCTAAAAAGAGATACGATTAACATTCCTATGAGGGTCATTTTGCGGATTCTTAATCATATTTCTAACATGATTAGCAATCATAAAGGAGTCTGCCTCATCTGGAGAATGTCCAATCGCTTGTTTAATCTTCTCCTTTTTTACCACATCCGGAGTTTGATTATTCATTTCGTAGGTATGAGCAGATAATTCCTTTCGAAGCTCATCTAAGCCATTAATAGTATTTAGAATCTTTACTTCGCCTGCATCCATATCTAACATAAGCTGATAATAGCCTTCTGACCTCGACTTATGCGTAGCTGTATATTCCGTTAAGTACCAACCACGCTCTTTAAGCATATCTCTTATGCCTACACCAACACCATTACATTCCACAGCAATATGACGAGCTTCCCTTTGAGTAAAACCATTTCTTTGAGCAAATTCAATTAATTCATCTGCCATAAGTCTTGAAAGGGGTAGTTCGGAATTTTCATCCCAAGTCATTTGAACGTTACAATATTTCTGATTAGTAAGAACTCCATTTTCGATAAGACTAAAGATAGTTCTATCTTTACCATGGTCTGCAACATCTACCCCAATATACTTATCAAACTTACCATCAAGTGGTTTAGGGATTTCAAAAGTAATTGCCTTGTCAAGTAAAGTTGACCTGAACAATGAGTTTTCATCATCAGCATAATTCCAATTTCCATCTAGTAGACGTTTTCGCTCCCTATCTGGCAAAGTAGCTAGGTTATCAATATAGGATTGCGGAAGAAATGGATTATCTTTAGCCGAGATTCTTAGGAAAGCCCTATATACAGTTCGTTCCTCTCCATAAATATCCATTTTACCGATTTCCCACTTTTGGAAGTTACCTCCTCCTAGTTTTTCAAATGGGTCATAATATTCTTGTCTTAGAAAATTCGTACTAGGGTTACAACTTAGAACTACAAATCCCGGAATTCCATAAACCGAAGTTAAGATTCCACGACCGACACGAGATTTAATAGCATTTTTAGCTTCAAGCGTAATTTCACCTGCCTCATCAATAAAAGCACAATCAATCTCCAACGAACCAATACGAGCGAAGTCTGGGTCGCTAGGAACATAATCCAGCTCACCAAAAATAATCATAGAACCGTTTTTATATAATAGTTCCTGATTTTGCGAGGAATAATGGAAATCATCATCACCGATATTAAGAACCGGATGAACTTTTCCCAATAAAGTGCTAATAGTAGATTGTCGTAATGATTTAAGCGTTTTACGACCTACAAATATCTTGATTCCAGGGTATTTTTTAGCAAGAATTGTAATTGCTAAACAAATCGAGTATGTCTTGGAATTATGTGTAACAATAAAATCATCTGTTAAGAACAATCCATCTAAAGCAGAGGTAGAAATACATCTCACCATTTCATCTCTAATATATTCAATGGAGACAATCCGTTTATGAGGTACTCCTTGACCGTTATTATATGGCTTAATTCTTGCAAGTTTACGACTTAATTTGAAGAATTTCTCCTTATGCTCGTGTTGAATATATACCGAATAAGCATCACTGCATCTTACATATTCTCCATTTAATCTATATCCGGCTTTACCCTTGGTTAGAGTAGCGTTAGCACCTAAGCTTCGGGCAATATATTGAACATCTTTTGCTAATTGCTCCGAAATACTAGTGAAGCTAACATGTCCTCTATCATCTACGGTCCCATCCGTATCGAAAAGACCCTGGAGAAGTTCAAATCGTTCATCAACTCCTAACGTTTTATAGATTTCCGGAATAAACTTATCTTTAGAGGATTTTCCAAAAAGACCATATTTGATTAATAGATTTTTCTCCTTTTTACAACCAATTAAATCATAGTCATACTTACCTCTATATTTAACTTCCCCAGTAATCCTTTTTTTAATTTCTTCGATTATTTCTGCATCACTGGAGCTTAATCCTAATTTTCTAGTAATACAACCATCTCCAAGTAGAACACCTAGAAGATAAGGGTCTAATATCTCCTGCCTATTTACTTTAGTGTATTGGACTGGTTTACAAAGAGGAATTAAAATATGTTTACTCTTATCAAGCTTTTCCTTTAGCATCAAAGTAGTTGCCAATGAGTCTTCTGGAAGATGTTTTCTTTTTTTCTCCCGAGCAACTTTATATCGCCATAAGTGATTATCTGCGGCGTAAGTTTGACTTCCATCCGAGAAAGTAATCTTATAAACTGGCTTGACCCCTTCATATGGAATATCTATAACTTTCGAAACTCCGCCTTGGGCATTAAAAATCTGGTCGCCTACCTTTAGTTCTCCCATTGTTTTATAGCCGAATGGAGTCTGAACTTTATTAGTAAGAGGTAGTGGACCGCCTGCCGAACCACCAATTAGAAGTTCAATTACTGTTGGGTCTTCAATAAGATTAAGAACTTGTCTTTGTTTTTTAGAAATAGAGAATCCGTTCATTTATCCTCTATTCTTGTTGTTCTGTTTTTTCTTCCCTATCTGGAACAACATTAAAATTAATTACTGGGGTATTAAAGAAACTGTCATCTGCAGAATATGTAATTTTATCTCCATAAGCAATTTTATGAAGCAGAGCAATCATTTCACGAGTATCTTTATCGAAATCTTCGTTTTTACTAGCCTTCTCAAGACTTTTCCTTGTAGTGGTTGCAATTACTGCCGCAGCTATTGCTTTTGCTGAAGAATTATCAATTATTCCTTCCCATTCCTTCGGGAGCGACTTAACGAATGTCTGGAAAAATTTAGGGTCGTCCATCATCTTCTGAAAATAAGTAGACCAGTGTTTACTACCTTTTTTAGCTCCATTAGGATTACGAACTTCCCCATTTTTAATCGGATTTAAATTCCTTAATCTTCGTTGTTCCGGAGTAAGTTCTTCAATCGGCTGTTCTTTGAGCCATTCAATATACTTCCTATCATATTCTGCCATATTAGTTATATTCTAGCACAAACCTTCATTAAGCTTCATTATTCTTCATTAGACCTTCTCTAATCTTCTTCATTTTAATTATAAACTTAAATTCATCTTCCAACATTTATATCGGTACATTAAAAACAAAAAAAGAAGTGCCGACCTCACAGAAACGACACTCTTATAATCCATATTACTCGTGGTAATTAGGTAGTTAAATTATAGCATACTTTCCTACAAACTAGAATCGCCACTTTTTAATAGCGACTCCGACCACTCTGACTACACCTCGGTAGTAGAATCTAAATTAATTGGATTAATCCTTTTTGGTGGACTTACAGAGATTCGAACTCTGGTTTCCGAAATGAAGGTCCGGTTTCCTAACCGATTAGAAGATAAGTCCAAATTTCACCACCTGTCACTAGTAAGCTTCGCTCAACTCTCGTCAGAGTATTATTGCAAGGATGGTGGTTACTTTCATTCCTTAGAAGTTTTCTGTCTTGAAGGACAGATACTCCTTCTGGCTTTATTATACCAAACTTTTAATACACTCGTTTAGCATTTCATCGAGTTCTTCATAAGTTATTTCTGAAATGTGCATTCCTCGACCTAGATATTTATACCAAGAAATTTCAATGTTTTTATACTTAAAGTTGGGCTTTTTCATTTCCTTTTCGTCATCTCCCCAGTAATAAGCATTTACCTCGAAGACATCGTTTTTAAAGGAATCCCCAGTATTTTCGAATGGAGATACATAATCCTCTTGGGGGTTATTCCATATATAAAAATCTAAAGCTTCTTCTATTGCTCTTAGAGCACTTACGACTAATTCCTCACTAGGCTTTTTCATTTCTATCTTCTCCTAGTAAATTAGCGTTCTCGTGAATATTTCCAACTACCTCACACATAGACAATTCCTCATACAAAACACTACTGCCAGCATATATGCCAATCCACGCTATACAGTATTCGCCACTAGGTTTCTGGATTATCTCGCCAACAATATCGCCATTATGTTCGCTTACAATATCGCCTATAAAAATTTCTTTACCATTTTTATCTTTGAGTCCTGTATATTGTTCTACGGCTTCGACATCTACCTCTTGCCACTCGTACCTATCATAAAACTCGATAATGGATGTTTCTGATGCTGGAATCGCATCCTCTATTATTTTCTTGCCATCCCACGCTCTGAACTTTAACTCTTTCATTCTTCCTCCTTTTTTCCCTTCGTTATATAGTATTCTTCATAGTCTTTCATAAAGTTCAAAATATCTGGATTTTTAATATTCTCTCTTTTAGCAAGATAACCATCATAGATATTTTTACAATAATTGGCATAGTAATTCATCCAAGCCATCTCTTTTTCCATCTCGGAAAGACGAAGAGACAACGCCACCATGCAAAAGTCGTGCATTTTCTTGAAGCCTTCTGAAACTGTTGGAATCATTGTAGAGTTTAATAATTCGTCTCTTGGAACTTCTGGGGCTTTTTTCAAAAACTCCTGAAGCTTTCCTACCTTCTCTAAACGCTCCAATGTGGCGAGTAATTGTTCGACTTTCTCTTCGCTCATTTTTTCTCCTCTGTTTCACATATCTTTCTATATACCTTATTTAAAGCCTTCATTGTTTTTGGGGAGCATTTTTGGATAGCGTCTATCATAGATAAAACGGAATATGCTTCAAAATCTGTTAGTTTTACGGTCCTCATTCTTTCTCCTTTATGCCGAAAATAGTCAGCCATTCATTCTTATGTAGCTCAATCGACCTTTGTGCGTCCTCTCTCGTGGCGAAATATGGCAAACCGAAGATGCTGTTCCTGATGCAACTCCAACTACAGCCTAGACGGAGAGAGTTAGATTCGACATTATAATAAACGTAATAATTGTTTCCGTCTTCTGAGAATTTGCTTGTCACATCTCCTCTCACCGTTGCAAGTGCTTTGAGATATTCTGTGACTCGCTCTGCTTCTTCTTTGGTCTGGAAGCAGTTGCCAATCTCAAACCTTCCGTCGTCAAGACACCAATTACTCCAGTCGTCTTTTACTACAGAACCATCGCTGGTTACACAGTAATAATCCTGGCGTGCTTCTGGTTTCCAGCGAGTTGATTCATTTATTTCCTCGAACCAGTCAGTAAGAATGTTTGGAAATTTTTCTATCTCGCTAAAACTGTAAACAATCTCAGTATTGTTATGAAGTGATTTTCCGTGGAAGAGATTTCCAGTATCGGTTAGTAAGAACTCATCTCCTGCTTTGAATGTTGGTAGGTCTTTCTTTAATTTATATCGTTTCATTATTCTTCCTTTATTTCCCTTTGGCTATATCTAAAACATACTTTATAGCGTTTACCATAAGAAAAATCACTAATAAGATAGCAACAATTTTTATAATAATACTCATTTTTTCTCCCTTATATAAACATTCTACCTTTTTTCTTCGGCTATCACAAGTTCGGCTTCTTCGACTTTCTTTCCATCAATCCAAAGTAATTCTGATGTCGTGTTGTTTATTAAGTCCTCATATGTTTTCGCTATACCATATTCAATTTTCATTTTAATTCCCCAATAGTTCATGGTTTTCGTGGATATTACCAATTATGTTTATATGTTCCGTGTAAAGTATAATCTCCTCTCTCTCATAATTTTCCATTTCACCTATCAAAGACATTTCTGGCTCAAACTCCTCAGACCCGCTCTCGGAGATATAATCTTGATAGCCATATATCTTAAATCCGAACGCCGCTAGTTTTTCATCAAAATACGGCACATATCTTTGAGCACTATCATCAAAATCCTTATCAAAGTCCAATATGTCGCCTTCATAAATCTCTTTACCGTTCTTATCTTTAAGTCCCGTGTATTGCTCGATAATATAATTGCCTTCGATTTCTAGTTTAGATACTTCTTCTTCCTCGATATACAGAATATATCTTCCATCTGGAGTAATACCTGCAAGTTCGGTTTCATCGAGATAATATTCTCGCTCTTTATTCCAAACTCTAAACCTCAAACCTTTCATTTTTTCTCCTTTTTGGCGTTTTCGATAGCTAATCTCTCTTCCTCTTCCAAAAGCGACTGAGCCATTTCTTCGATAGTTTTTCCTTCCAATGCTCCGAGAACCGCTAATGCACTTACAGGAAATATATCATATCTACTCATTCTTTGCCTTCATCAATCTTTTTAAATTTCTTAACATCAAAAACTTGAGTTTTATCTTCTAGAACGCAATACGGATTTTGACGGGTTCTATTGATTGGATAGCAATACAAAGCCATTCCTTTTTCCCCATCGAAAGTTTCATATTCATATTTTGGTTCTAATGGTCGATTACCTAAAGCGATAAGAAAACCAAAGATAGAGACTAATAATAGAAAAGTCATTATCATAGGAATTACTATTAGTGAAATAGCCATTTTTATACTATTTCTCATTTTTCTTCTCTTCCATAACTAATTTATCTAAGATTTTTCTATTGATGGTTACCTTATATATCTCGCTACCATTTTGATATTCCATTTTATTTGAGATAGCTATTGCAGGAGTTCTAATACCATTTTCATTAATATAACCACCAATTTCCCTCCAACCTCCTATACCGAATAATATATCTACTGCCTTTTTATAATCGCTGAATTTATTCATTAGCCATCTCCAGCCAATCGGTTATAGTTTGCATGTTATTCTTTAGTATATTTTCAATTTTCTTACCAA
>NFZC01007721.1_pt1 | contig 60026 bp, 77 predicted proteins | sample 1095391 | NCBI WGS metagenome assembly NFZC01 (sample SAMN03609890, study PRJNA323583) | gut metagenome | isolation source: feces | host: Rattus norvegicus | place: Denmark: Riget | collected 2013
CCCTTGATTAACTTCTTGCAAAGTCCCATGTCCTTCTCTCCCATTAGATAGTGGTTAGCACAACGCTTTTGGACGTCTTCTGTATAAGGACAACCATCCCTTCCACAGTTGTATGTACAGAAATAGCTATCGCTCTTCTCGTGGCTCTCAAATGGCATACGCATGCCGTACAATGCACCATCAAATCCAAATACGTCTATTGTTCTAATCTTTATCATTTCTCAACCTCCTTATTTTTGTCCCTATTTATTATTTCGTCGATAGAATCACAAAATTCTTTATATTTCTTTTCTTCTTCGTCTTTCATGATTTCGATGAATCTTCTTAGCTTTGCTTTATCGTTATTGCTCATACTAAACCTTTCTCTTTCATCTTCCTTACTAGCATTACAGCTTCAACGATGATATTAGCCTTGATTCTGAAGAGGTTATCAAAGTCGATATCGCCCTTTTTCCCTTGCTCTCCACCAGTCTTTTGAATCAACATCTTTTCAAGTTCCTCACAATTCCTTACAAGCGTTTTCAACTCGAACTCATGCTTCAACAAACCTAGTGAGATTATTGCGTTCTCTGCTTTCTCAAGTTCCTTTATCCTATCCATTGTGTTCACTCCTACTACATCGGGTGGTGTGAATTGTATTCAGTGAACCACGTATATTTCTCAACCTTGTTGGCTGGATGTTCTGGGTTGCTGATTCGGTCTATGTCGTCAAAGCCATCCCTTATCTCCAACTCTGCCAAGCGAAGAAGGTACTCTCTTTCGCCGTCCCCAAGATTCCAGTTCAGCAAAATCCTATCCTTCAAGCCCTCTACTGAATCCCTAACCGCCATCTTTGCAAGTTCTCTCTCTTTTTCTGTCATTTTTGTCTCCCGTAGTAAGAAAGCTTTCGCCTTCTCATGTCTGGATCGAACTCCTCAATTTCCTTTGGAGTGGTGTCATGCACCTTCTTCTGTTTGCAGCCATTGTGAGGGCGGATATAAATCCGCTCCTCTAAGCTTCCATGGCTTGATAGCTTGTAGAACCGACATATGGACATACCATCGTGGGTTAGTCCCTTGAAATGCTTGCATTCGTCACAGGTCATGCTTCTTCCTCCTTTACTGGGATTATGTAGAGGCGTGGGAAGTTATAGTATGAGTCAAAGTCTATATCGAACATTAAATAATCTGAATCAAAGCTAGTAAGTACACCTTTTGCGTCATTTTTCCCAAAATTTGCATTGCGAATTAGTGAAGTTGGATAATCTCCAAAGAACACCTCTTTCCCTATCAATTCCTCAAAATTCTCTGGCAAGTTCTGCCAAGAAATAATATCTTCCTTTGTATATTCACTCATTATTCTTCCTCCACCAACACTCCACAAGGGGAAGTAGTTCCATCGGCATTAAGTATTTTAAATCGATCCAAAAGATCCTCAGCGTTATAACACTGAGTCGAAAGCCGAACATAATCATGTTCATCCACTGCCAATGCGATAGAAATGATATTTTGCGCCTTATCTAGTAACTTTGAGCCTAGAAGGTTAATAAGCTCGGTTCTTTTAAAAGGTCTATACTCCTTTAGTAAATCTTCACAAGGGTAGAGATATTGCCAAGTTGTATTTTTTGCAATGAATCCATCTATTCTGTTTTGATTTGTTTTATGAACTCCTTTATATATCCCAGAGAAATAATCATTTTTCTTTTCAAAATTTATTTCTAAAAAATCAAGGGTATCTCCTAAGTAATAACGCTTACCGACCTCAATGCAATTAGGATTAATCAGATAATCCTTTATTGTTAAGACCTTATTGATATCAAATTCTGCCATTGTCTTATCTCCTATTAAGTGCATATGCTCCGAGGATGCCATCAGCATCTTCGTGCTCCTGTATTAGTTCTCTATATTGAGGGAACATTCTAATACCGATATCATGTGATTCCTTTTTTAAGATTGCTGATGTAGTACCTCTTTTCCTGCTTGAAGGTAGCAGTCCCTTCTGCCATTCCTTTGAGTCCACTATTTGATATCCAATATCCAGTGATTCCAATAGTGATATTGTTGCCTCAAATGCTCTAACAGCAGTTACTGTAGTAACGAATTGGCGTGGATTTTTGAAAGGTCTCTCAAGATATACATTGAATACCTCGTCTCGACTCTTAGCTAAATCTCGCAATTCGACAATGATATTCTTTAAATCTGGAATAACGATTCTTGTAACTCGCTGAGCGACCTTTGTGTAATCTAGTACTTTTACAGAGGGTGTTTTGCAGAAGCAAACAGCTAATCCATCAGCCCTAACAGCACCTATTGTTCCAGTGACTCCATTGTCAATAAACACTGTCATGCTTCTTCCTCCAATACGCCACAAGGGGAAGTAGTGCCATCGTCATTGTAGAACTTGAACTTTTCTAAAAATTCTTCTGCCGATAACCATAAAGAATCGACACGAATACAAGCATCCTCATCCTTTAGGGCTACAGATGTTATAAGTGAGAGTATTTTGATATAGGAATCTGAAACTGAATCTTTTTCAATTACCCTTCTCCCTAGGACACTTAAAAGCTCTTCACCTTTAAAAGGTCTGTACTTAGGTTCTTCCACTTTCTTGAGGATGATACATTCGAAACAATTAGGTCTCTTGTCATTACAAACATTGAATGGTGCATCGATACTAGATTCAGAAATTCCAACAAGAATTGTGCTATATTCATCTGAATTGGCTTCCGATACCACAATATAAGGGAAATTGGAGACATAACACTCCTTCCCAAGAGCACCCTCTAAGCGAGGGTCGTTTGGGTCTACGATTACATCTTTTAATGTATATTTAGTTTTCATATTTATTCTCCCATTCATTACAGCTAGATGTCTTTGCTACTGGAGCATATATAAAACCCTCTACTATAATGTGATATTCTTTGTCATATTTTTCAGTAGGTACAATGTATGCAGAGCAATAGCCTTTCATACATCTTTTTTTAGTATCTAACCTTTTATAGTTCTTACAGTTAATGCATATCTTTTGAATCATTTGATAATACCTCAAAAGCCTTTTGAAGGCTGTCTATAGTAATATTCAATTCATTTATTTTCTTTTCCTGTTTTTCATATTCAACTGAGATTGCTTTAAACAATGCAACTAATAACAAGCTCAGCCTGATATCGTTTTCTATTATTTTTTTTGCTATAACCTCGCATTCTTGTTTATTTTTACAATTAGTCATCAAAGCTTTTTTGAATGCAGAATATATTCCAGCTTTTGTCAACAAATCAAACTCATATGTTTCATCAATATCAATTTCTTCGGTTTGATTTGAAATTATATGAATTAAATCCTTGATATTCCCTTTGCTCTTGCAAATCATTTCTTTAATAAATTTACCTGTATAAGAACCTTTGATAATCAGATCCGAATTAATTATATCGTTCTTGAAATCAAAGGATTCATAAAAACTTGAAGTAGGAATTTCAAAGTCACATGGAACGTTGTTGATATCTTCATCTATCAAAGCAACTATAATTTCAAAAGGGTCTTTGTTCGCTTCATCTTCTGTCATAATGTTAAAAATGTTGTACATATATTTCTCCATCATCCTATGTATTTAATTGTTTGATTACTTGAATAATCTATTGAGCAATATGCTCTTGAACTGTGAATTTGTTGTTCTTATTACATCGATATCGGCATCGGATAAGCCCACGATTTCATCATCTTTCTGTTTTGCAAACATAACCTTTCCAACGATTACATCTGGCTTTACTGTTGATACCAATGTGGCAAAAGGATTCTCTTCCTTGTTTTTCAACTTTCCTTCCTCATCTACTATCAGAAGTAACTTCCTATCTTTTCCAAGAATCCAATTACAAGTAACTGTCTCTATGTAATCGACATTCAAAGCTTTGTATGCGAATGAAAGGAAATCCTCGTTATCGGCTAGTGATACCAAATCGATTTTTGAATTTGTATCCAATACTAGAAAGTTTTTCATATACCCTCCTTGTTTATTCATTTACTGCACTTTTATGTATGTGTCCTAAGTATTCCTCTTGATAGCTAGGTCTTACCTCAAGCCCTTCCAAAGTCCTCCACTCAACATAAAGATCCTTGAGGAACATCTTTATCATGTAGCGCTTTGCGGCTCGTGCTATATGTGCCTTACTCTCGTCCTTCCACTTCTTGCCATCGGCATATTCCTTCTCGGAGTTTGATAGCCTTTCAACGTAGTCGTAGTAGAACTTCGAATAAGGACTCCTAGACTTGATGAAACAATCTGCAAGTACTCCAAGTAGCTTTGTCTTGAGAAAGTCGTTGTATGGCGATATAAAGCCCTTTGTGAGTCTATCTCCACGAATCATCGTGTCGGTGACCACAACCTTGTCTCCGTCCTTCTTTCTTCCTCTAACCAGTCCAGGGTTGCATCCAGCGTATTGCCATATCTTCGAGACAGTGGTTGCCTCATGGATATCAATCTCTGCTATGATTACTGCGGACATTGTTGGACCGCATCCCTTGACGCCCTTAAGGAACTTCTCATAGATGGGAACTCCCTTGACTATCTTTGCGATATGCTTTTGAATTAATTTCTCAACATCTTCCGCAGAGTCCAAAACGTCTACTAGGTCTGGTATCCTCTCGTCTGCAATCTGAGATTCCATCCCCTCTCTGATGTCTTGGTCACTGCGGTCTTTCTTTTTCTGCAATCTGTTTGCAGTCTGTATTCTTGTTTTCTGAAAATCGTACATGGTACGTACTAGAAAACGTACGCTTTCTTTTTGTGTCATATGTCTCTCCTTTGAGCACTTGGCTCGCTTCAAAAATCTGGTGTTCTTTCACCATATGGCTCGCTCATTTCTTGTGGGGTTTCTTTTTCACCATGGCTCGCTTTCAACCTTTGTTTTCTTTTGGTTTCTAGGCTCGCTTATAGATTTTGGGTTTCTTAACAATAAAGACTCGCTGTTACTATTTGGTTTCCTCTAACCATTTGGCTCGCTTAAAAAATCTGGTGTTCTTTCTTCTTTTGGCTCGCTTCTTGGGCAAGGTTTTCTAGCTCATAAAGGCTCGCTTTATTTTTTTGTGTGCATTTTTTCAAAAGGCTTGCTAGTTAAATAAGGTCTTCTTCATAAACACGGCTCGCTTAAGGTTTTTGGTTTCCTTTTTTCACAAGGCTCGCTGTTACTATTTGGGTTCCTTCTTCAGTAAGGCTCGCTAATCTACGTAGTATTAATTTTGATCATTGGCTCGCTATTTCCACATGGTTTCCTAACCACCGCTTGGCTCGATATCCTAAAGTGGTTTTCTTTATCCATAAGTCTCGCTTTAAAGGAATGTGTTTATTTCAATGGTAGGCTCGCTTTTAACATTTGTTTTAATACACCCTCTGGCTTATTTATAAAAACACCTCATCACAATCATTACGACTAATAAAACTAGTATTATAGGTAAAAAATCAATCATAGAATCCTCCTAATCAAACAACATTTGTGCTTTTCGTTTTCTATAACTTTCTCCTTTCATAAGAAGAACAGTTGAACCCATCTCAGCTATTCTCTCCATTGTTGCTCTTTGCATTCCTCTTGATTCACACAACTCAAGAAGTGAGTAGTTTGAACAGAAGATTGTAGGCTTGTTGGCGTTGTAGCGTGTGTTGATGATGTCGTACACCTTCTCCTGCAACCAGTTATCCTCCTTGTTGTTTTGCAGGACCTCATACCCAATATCATCTATGAACATGAAATCAACAGAATCGATTGCCCTAAAGATATCAAGTTCTGTCTTCTTTCTGCTTGAGAATGTGGCTCTTATCTGCTTGCTAAGCTCCCTTAAGGAAGTAAACAAGCATGTCTTTAGATGCTTACGCATAAGTTCGTTAGCCATGCATGCCATAATCTCCGTCTTGCCTGTTCCTGTAGGTCCATATATGTACAAGCCCAGATTGTTCTTCATCACTACGTCATTGCATTTTTCGCAGTATCTCATTACGGTCCTTTTTGTGAAGCTGATTGTAGGATCAAGTCCCTCAGTTTCAAAATCAGAGAAGTTTGAATGTACATATCTCTCACCCAACAGGGAGTTGCTTACAATCCTGTTTATCTCCTCTATGCGAGCAAGCTTTCTTTCCTCTTCCTTCTCCCTCTCGATTGCATCTGCTTGGCAAGGACACATAATCCTTATCTGCTTTACTCCTTTATCATCAGAGTTGTATGAGAGGAAGTATCTAGTCTTATCTTCCAATGATTTGGAACGAAGACCTCCACATAGCTTGCAATGGAGTTCACCATCACCGCCCCAGTACTCTTGCGATTCATCTATTACCTTCAATTTATCTTGCAGCTTGTCTGCAAAATCAGAAAGGAATCTTGGTGTTGGCATTCTCAAATCCCTCCTTTATCCAATCAATATCCGAAGTGCTGTTTATCCTTGGTGCCGAGGATGATTCATCCTTGTTTTCATAGTTGCCTTCAAGGACCTTGAGCATATTGCCTTTTACCATCAGCCAATCAAACGATGCCCCAGACCACTTCCCAGATCTCCCAGATAGGAAATCAGAGTTTTCAGCCTTTTCGAAAGCTGTCTTTATCTCGTCAATACTGAACATGGACACAACAGCATTTATTGCCTTGCGTCTCTTTTCAGTAAGTTTTGTGCATCTTGGGAATGACTTGCATATAGAATTGAATTCATCGATTATTGATTGATGTGATAACGGTTCGTTTTCGGTTTTTTCTACAGATACGTTAGTATCTATATTATTTATATCTATACTCTTATCTCTAATCTCTAATCTCTTATTCTCTGCGTTACGATTTAACGCGTTACATAACGTTACTGTATCCGTTACTGTAACGCTATTAGTAACGATGTTGCTTTTTAATTTATTTCTTTCTCTAAACCTTTGTTGTCTTTCTGCATTTAATTGTCTAGTGTGTTCGTCCATTGAATAAGAACCAACTATATGTTCATATTCAGCTATCTTAAGTATTCCATTCTCCTGCTCATAGATAAGCCCCAGTTTCTTGTACAGACCCAATGCAATCATTACTGTATCTCTTGAGAAGTACTTGCAGTTCCTTGTGATTGAATCTATATCGAAAGGGATTATCACCTCTCCGAGCTTTGATATCAGCTGACCTCCTGTATTTATGGTCTGTGTACAAAGCATCAGATAGAGCACAACGTATTCTGCTCCATTCTTCTGGGACATTATGAAATCCAGATCTCCTCCTACTTGAAACCTGTCTGCCTTCAATTTTATCCAGTAGAACTTCTTGTTATCTGCCATTGGCAATCAACCTCGTTGGAAGAAACTGCTTCTTGACCAAGTTCCACTGGTTCTCGATATCAATGTACAGTTTTTTCTTCAGCTCAATTGAATGTGTTGAATTGTATCTGTAGATTGTTGTCTCAACCTTGTTTAGCATTGCATCAATCTTATTCCTCATCTTCGTCCTCCTCTTCTTCAAATTCTTCAATGTCATCACTTCTGCATTCTGGACATGCAATCAATACAAGAGGTGTATGACCTGTAAATTCGCTTGCTACCCCATATTCAGCCTCATATGAAGTAAGCATCCTCTCTGCCTCCGACTCGTAGAACACGGTTCCACAGTTACAGCATTTGTAAGTTTGTTCGTATATCATTTCCAAATCCTTTATTTGTGAGTTATCTCAAGAATCCTTTTGTTGATTTCCTTTCTCTTCTCTGCATAGAATGCGAGACCTCTTCTCTGGGAAAGCAACAACGTGTCTGGTATCGATAGCATCTCAAAGGCATCATCACTACCTTTGTATGCCCTTTCCAAGTTTTCCAACCTCAACACCCTTTCCTCTCCTATCTTTGCAATCAATCGCTCCCTGTATTTGTCATGGTTTCCATACAGCAAGCAGTTGCATGTGTTGCATTGAGGCCATATGTTGTCATGTTCCAACTCTATCGGTATGCAAGCCCTGCTTATGAAATGTCCTCCCTGTGCCTCAGACCACCTCATAACCTTGCCACAGCTGATGCAAGTGACATTGCCATCTGCATCAGCCTCCTCAAGTCGTCTAAGCTTCTGATAAGCTGTCAAGCATCTCTGCCTTACATCTTTCTTAGAATGGGATCTGGTCATCAGCTGGGTTTCCTCCTGCAATGGATGTTGAGTTGGAGACAACACCTACACCATCACCAAATGCCACTACCTGTGTATATTTCTTGTCGTTGTATATGAAGATATCCAACTCACCATTCACAACCACGTAATCACCTTCCTTGATGTCGGCTTTTGGGTTGATAACCTTAACTGTCACATACTGGTAGATTGACTTGTTGCTCTGGTCCTTACCCTTGTAGTTGGATATGCTGAACTGCATCCTGTTTTCCTGTCTCTTTATCTCTTTCTGCACATAACCGCTTACTTGTACGTTTCTCATATATAATCCTCCACTTGAATACCGTTCTCGTTGCACCATAGATACAGTGCCTCTATAAGAATCGTCATGCTCTCGATTGAAGCCTTGGCTGATGAGATTGGTATTGGTTCATCATCCTTGAGCTTCAACGTACCATCCTCTTCCTCCTCGCATGGATAACCCATTGAGATTGCGAATTTCTTTATTTCATCCTTTATGTGTTCCCTGTTCACACCTGTGTTTCTTGCAATCTCGTTTACCTTTGCATGGAAGAATGCGTTCTGGCTCATCGTCCTGTCCTTGAATACTGGTGTGATACTCACTCTCAAGGTCTTCGCTTGAGAGCGGTATCTTTTCAGTTGAGGAAGCATATCCTCTGGAATAACGATAGGACCATCACTCCTTACCTCGAATGTCATGATGCAATGATTTCCTCGCCATTGTTATTCTGCTGTTCAATCCTTGTGATTCGATCCATGATTGCCTTTCCCTTCTCTGGTGTTATGTCCTTGCCAGACTCGCAACCATAATCCTTTATGAACTGCAATGACATTGCCCTTGCATTTGATGACTCTGGGCAATGTGGGTTATCTGTCCTATATCCGAAATGCAACATGATTGCAGACCAAACAGAGGATGCAGAATAATCAGGCTCACCAACAACCTTTGCATCGTTTTGGTTCGTTTTTGGTTGCCTTGGTACTTTTGTGGTATTCTGCTGAGTAGCCGAGTCTGGCTTACCCTGTGTCGAATCAAGTGCATCGTGCTCTATCACCTCAAGGAACATATACCATAGATATCTTCTCTGATATGTCTCCACAGCTCCCATGTTCTGTATCTCATGGCAACCTTTGAGTGTTGCTGTTGCCATTGGTGACTTGAACTCAACCGTTGAGTTGTCATCACAGTCAACAACGGTCATTGTTGCATACTCGCTATCGAATGTTATGATTGGACACAAACCAAGCTCTTCGCATATTGGTAGAGCTACTGATATGATGTCGCCAAGCTCGAAATAGTCGTAGCCTGCATACTTGTTCTGTCCTGTTTGCTTTACATTTGCATGTAAAAACTGCACCCTAGCTTGGGCTATCTTTGAATAGATACTCATTTTTGTCTCCTAAATTGTTAGAATGGAATGATTTTGTCCGTAACGTCCTCGCATACGGATAGGTCTTTGTCCTTTATGGCCTGCCACTGCTTGCAGAACTCACTACAACTGCAGTAGTATTTGCAATTGGTAGGCTCCTTTACCCTATGCCATATTCTATGATTGGCTCGGTCCTTTAGTGTGCACCAGTGGTTGTAAGCGTCATTAGGGTTGTCGAAAACACCTCCGCTGATTGCTCTGGAGCCACCTCTTTTTATTATCGCCCAATCTTCATTGCACCACATGTCTCCATATGTGCATGGAGCAGGTTCCTCGTTGTTTACCAAGACCTTATATACGCTCTCAGCCTTTTCTTTATAAAATATAAAGACTTCTGTTGCAGTCTCTGCATCCATCAAGTCGTACTGTATCGGCTGTACAGGATTCTCAAGGTATCCTGCCATTGTTTGGGCTTTTATCTTGGAGTGGTCCTTTGCCATTGCAATGATAGTGCCTTTCTCTGGACGTCTCTGGTACTTCTTCTCTATAAGCAGTGCATAGAAATACAGCTGTTTAAGCCACTTATCATCCTTGCCTGCAATAGCGTCATTGATAGCAGGTACCTTTGTGTTCTTATAGTCTATCAATTCCCAAGTGTCTTTCTTGAGACAGTCGAACCCACCACTTACAAATATGTTTGGGCTAATCTCTATATCAACCCTTTCCTCAGTGATGTACTCATCCGTTGGGAATGTATCCTCCATCAACGAATGTATTGCTGTGCCTTCCCACAATGCGAATGTATCCTGTACATCCATCTCGATCTCATCAGCATGTCGTCTATTCAGGACAATCTGCTGTTCCGATTTCAACAACTCTGTTACCGAGAACTTATTGTTCTCGAAAACAGGATGGTTGTTGACAAGTCTCTCAGCCAAGTCAACAAGTGGCTGAGGAAGGTTTGTTTTGTTCGTTACCTTCATGTTGTTTATACTCCTTATACATTTGCTTCCTCTTAGGGAGCGGAATCTGCAACCAAGCCCTTACATCCTCTTTCGTGTAAGGCTTCTTGTCATAGCGCAATGCCTCGCCGAAATCTGGTAACAGCCAAGGTCTTGTGTATGTGTTGTTAACAGTGCAGCCAAGGCATTCTGCAACAAACTTCCTGCCAACCTTGACTTCATTATCTGCTCGTTTTCGTTCATATACCTCTCCATCAAGGATTATTATGTCATCTGAAATATTTAGTACCATGTTTTTATTGTACTTACACCTGTTAAGAAAATCAACATAAATCGCTTACATTTATTAAGAAATTCTTTCAACAGTGAAAGATTTTATTAACCACTGTTAAGAAATTCTTAATCATTGTTAATAACTAATAAGAGTGAATCCTGTAAAATATTAACAATAAGTAAGATATTTGAATGTTTTAAGTTACACTGGTAAAGAAAAAATTAACAATCGTTAATATTCTTTACAGAATTATATTTTTAAGTTTATGATTAACTTATGAAAAAGAAATCTGATATTGATGTGGATGCATTTTGGACAAGACTTGAATCATTGGTACGAGAAAGGGAGACAACATTGTCTGCTGTACAGACTAAGATGAAGCTCGGTGGATCATACCTGTTTGTCATAAAGAACAGGAACTCAATACCTAGCTTGGATGTAGTCAACAGGCTTGCTGATGCCCTTGATACCACAATAGACTACCTAGTCAAAGGCACAGGTCTGCCTATCAAGTCTGAGAATGTTCTAGAGGAGACCATACTCAAGAAGTACAGATCCGATTATGAGTTCCATAAGGCTGTCAACATCATCCTAGAGAACAAGACCCTTGTTGATGTGATTATCGCAACAACACGTTAGATTGAGCATGCATACTCCTTCTTCCAGTTCGTCCTAGACCAGATTGAGTATGCACCTTGAAACAGCTGTATCTTTATAACAGATGAGTTGCTGTCGTTGACCATCGCATAAGCCTTCTCTATAGCATCCTTCTTACTTAGATTCCATCTCTCACTATGCATCCATCCATCGTAATCGACCAGTGCATTTATCGTCACTCCTTGAACTCCCTCAGATAGTCATCGATTCCTACGCTGTAGCACTCCTCAGCATCGACTAGGATTGGATTCTCCTCGTCTGATGTGTCCCATGTGCACCTCAGTGCAATCTCAACGAATGCGTTAGCCCTGCGCATCTCCTCGACACTGAAATCCCGTCCCAGATATTCGAAGAATCCCTTTGCACAAAACTTGAACATCTCAATAGCATGTGCTTTGTCATCTGTGACGAGATCCTCGCTGAGGCCTCTATAGCCCCAGCTTACAACGTACTTTCCAATCTTCATCCTTACGCCTCCTAGATTGAATTTTTGGCATCCTCAAATGGTACAAGAAGAGCCTAGGTTTCTAGTCCTAGGCTCGTTTGATTCCTATCTCATGCTTGCTATCGGTGTGTATCCTTTTCTTCATCATCAAACTCCTCTGCTGATCCATATATGATTGAATAAACACCATCGCATTCCCTGATATCAACAACCCTGAATCCGAATGCTTCCAATAGCACGGCTGTTACATGTGCCTCTTCATCTGAATAAGTTTCCTTTATCCTCATATGTCTCTCCTTATTTCTGGCTAATCCAAATAACTTACCAATGAACACTTCCCATAGTTCATGCAGAACCTGCAATATGATGTGTCACCCTCCATGGATACAGGACAGTAATCCTCATCCAAGTCATACATCATCTCTTCTTCATTCAAGAAGAACTCCCAGTCCTCCAACAGCAATTCCTTATCATCTCCTGCATCTGGATAGTAGCTAGGGTAGTAATAGCTGTAATTGCAATTGCTATGTCTACAATCCATGTATGATGAGTTTGAGTAATAGATACCATCATCAGTTATCCAGTCCCCTATCAACTCACAATGCCCCTTTGAATCCATGATTGCCAGCCTTGAACCACTTATCATCCTTTCGATCAAAGTCTTCTTGTCCTTATCCTTGTACCAATCCCTGCTCTTTATCAGCAGTGAAAGATAATCCCTTATGAACTCCATCGTGTCGGAATATGTTATGGTCTTGCTGAACCCACTTGATGTCATCGATATTATCCCATTGTGAGCTACTCCATAATTGGAGCTGATTACAAGTCTTCTCAAGTTCTCCATGTCCTTGGACAATGGGAATGGATGACAGCAATCAGCCCTTACCCCTGCCTGTGTCGATATCCTAAAGTGAAGAACATATGGGATGTAATCACCATACATGTCGATATCATCCGACAGGTTCCTATAGAAGTCCTCGAAGGTCATGAATCCCTTCTTTATCAGGACCTTATCATTGCATGGGAACATATACCCTGCCCCATCTGGATTGTTTTTGAAGCAGGTTTTCAATGTATCGATACTTGGCATTCTTACGTTTTGAGGCTTATATACTGCTATACACATTATCTTGCCTCCATATATGATGTAAATGCATTACTTTTTCGGAATATATTTAGGTTATCTTCATCAATACCCTTGAACCACAGGTTTAGATCATCAACCCTGTTCCATGGTATCTTGTGTGAGTTTTTCACAAGAAGGAAGTGTAGGTTTACCCAAGCCTTCAAGCTTGCAATATTCAATGTTCCCTTTGCCAGTCTGAATTCTATCGTGTCGTGGTTAGTCACGTTCACAGCCCTATAGCGACTGATATATCTTTTCTTTACCAGGTTCTTATATTCCTTTTTTGATTCATCTATATTGTCAAAGCATCTAACGTCATCCGTGCTCATGTAGTCCTCCGCCCAATGACATTCGTTACGCTTCCTTCTTGATACCTTGAACATGTCTTCGTAGTTGTCATCGTAGAACTTGACCACCTTCGCTATGTTATCCTCCTGTATTTCTTTTGTTTCTCCAAACAGCGTTCTGGATAGGTGGACATGTAGACCGCATGTGGTTGTATCATGGGATTTATAGTTGTATTTTTCCAAAACCTTCACGATGCCTTCCCAGTCAATGTTCATGAATGCCTCATAGGTATGTGGCTGGGTTACTATCTCGAATCCATCATCACTCAATGAACCATCCTGTGTGAAATATATCTCCCCATCCGGATATAGTTGGCTCAACTCCTCAGCGCAGCTTTCTGGGTCGTATCCATCATCTACCTCAAGCTCTGTCCCAACTCCCTTGAACTCCCCAGTGTAATAACCGTAATACTCAATGTCGGGACCATCATGATATGAACATATAAAACCGAAGTCCAAATCATCATAGCAGCTTGAACAATATAGGTTACCTCTATGGCTGTGCATGTGATCGTCCCTTACATATTCACCACATGAATCGCATCTTGTGTAATATGACCTTATACACTCATCGCAAACATACCCATCCTCTTCCTCTACGTATGTTGCATTATCACGTCTTACCAATTCACCACAGTATGCACATTCAATGAAATGATCATTAATGCAAGAATCGCATACATATCCCTCCTCATCCTCTACATATGTCGCATTGTAATCACGTACGACTTCTCCACAAATCTCGCACTGTACACACTCATTCTCGAAACAGTCTCCACATACATCAGCACCGTCAACAGTAAAGTGATCAGATTCCTTTGAGTAAAGCAAACCGCATATACCACAGCGAAATGCATTATCCTCCACGCACTCATCGCACCACCACTCTTTTCCTGCATCGGTCCTTACAGCATAATCAGTGTAAACTTCTCTTCCGCATCTTTCACAAATAGCCATCTTTTTTCCTCCTCGTGGCATAAAAAATGGGACGCTGTTTCAAGCATCCCTTCATTACTAAAACTGGGCTTATCCCAGATATACGACCTCATATCCCTCTCCAAGGTTGTCTCCTACCACATACCAGTAGCTACAATCTCTGCTATTGAGTTCAGTCTCATACTCGGACTCAATATCCTCCAAGAAATCATCATTGATCCATTCCATCCGTAACCTCCTCGATAATCTCGTCAATTTCCCTTGCATCTGCTGCAACCTCTGATAGCATTGATTCAATCCAGTCCATGTGCTATCCTCCTATTAGTTTTGTTCGTGTATCTTCATCGATACATATAGAGCCTAGAAGCATCATCCTCTAGGCTCTTTTCTATCAATGAATAACAATCTGCTCCGATTCTGGCTGTTTCCTGTCTATCTCCAGCAAAAAATCACTATTAACCTCTACATCCTCGTCCTCATAGCCTTCGTATGGGTATTTCCTAGCCACAATGTCCCATCCCTCCACTATGAAGGATCCATTGTCGCACCCAATGTCCTCCATGTAGTTTGGATACACCCCCACAGAAAGAGCACCTCCAAACCAGTTGGCTATTACCTGTACTAATCTTGCACAAGCATAGCCATCATCCTCACCGAATCCCCTGTAGCCCTTGAGCTTGCAGTACTCCAGGAAATTGACCACGCTGTCCAATCCTCCGTTCCAGTGGAGATATACCCCACATCCGTTTGAGTCCTTGCCTCTGATAAATCCTCTGTTACCCATATATTTGACCTCCTATGGATATAAAAAGAGACTAGAGTCACCTCTAGCCTTTTCCAATATCCGTAGTCCTGGGCTTATACCTCTATGTATGAGCTGAATCTGTTTCCCCTATATGGTGATATACATTCCATAGCAGCACTGTATGATATGTTATGACCATCATAGACCCTAAACTCTCCATCTGGACACCATATCTCTATGAATGCCCATCCATCTGTTCTCACACAGTCTTCCTGCCATGCACATCTGAGACAATCTCCCTTGTATACGAAGTAGCGGTATGATAACCCCACCTTGTCAGTAAATGCCACGCTGTCACTCTTATTCAAACGAGGTTGTATCTCGATATCCTCGCCATCTCCTAGTCTGCTAACCACCTCGTTGTAATAGTCCAATAATGTCATATAATCCTCCTGTCCCTAGTCCTGGGCTTATACCACCCTAGTCAATCACACATATCTCCCATGTACCTTCACTATCCCTTATAACCTCATAGTCACATCCAAATATCTCATCCATCTTATCGAAGTCCTCTAATCTATCAACTTCCATTTGGAAATGTCCTTCAAAACCAACCCTTCGGATACATATCCCAACACTGAATCCGTTCTCTCTAAGCTTGCGATTGTACACCTTGAGCTTATCCATTCCACTTGCGTTTAATACATTAACTTTCATATAACCCTCCTACTTATAGTTACCTTGATAGATACTTAATCTGTGCTATGTACCTATCAAGCTAACTGGAGCCACTGCCTTGAGTAGCTCCATATTTGCCTTGTCCGTTATCTTGTTCTCCAGTTGTTTGCAGGGTTTTCTAGCTTGATTCCCTTCAATGCTCCTGTTATCTCCACCTCTCTGAATCCCTTGAACTTCTGTGCCTTGTTCCAGAATGCCTCAAATGTGCAGTTGTTCAGCATGTTTGATAGCATTGCCTTGACTGTGGACTGGTTGCCTGTAACCAAATCAGACCTATAGTTGTAGCTCTTGCTTCTCTCTGACACACATGCAATCCCATTGATGACTATTGAGCCAGACTTGTTCTCATAGATGTAGTAGATTGCATTCTTGTCTAGGTTGCTTCTCCACACGATTACATTAGAGCGGTCCTTGACAATGTATACTGGCTTGAATGGGATTCTCTGGTCCTTGTATGTGAAGACACAATTCTGCTCCTCGAATGCCATTAGCTTTGCAACTGCAAGTTCTGCCTTGATAACAGCCTTAGTTTCCTTGTAAAGCTTCTTACACTCATCCATATCGATTGAGTATCTCTTGCATAGTGAGTCCAAAGTTACAGAATCCACCTTCTGAAACTTTCCATTTACGAAAATCTCTTTTCTCATTTCTTTCTCTGTCATTTCTCTTTCTTCTTATATGACAATGATTTACTTTGTTCCTTATAGAAACACTTGATAGCTAACTATCAAGTCTTGCTATAAGAAAAGGGCGTTACAATCAATGCAACGCCCTAGAACAATCATTTACTATTCATAACCCATAAGTCAGTATGCAAAGCCTTTATCTAAACCACTTTTTAAGTAGTTTCCTTATCGCTTAGGTTTCTAAGTTGTAATCCCTAGTACTAGCTTGTATTTGCTTTACTTGATTTTGAAGTTAATCTTTTAAGTAATCGCAAGCTGTACAACCCTACTGCTATATCATCGCCGCTATTGCCAGGAAACAGAGGATACCTATTTCCATATCGTCGCAACGTTAGCTACGGTCCACGCCCCTTTGAGGACAATTCACATAGAATGGACTTTTCAAGGCCCCCTATGCGATTCTCACCTTTGTTGTGTTTCGACTTTCGTCTACTTTGCGCAAGGTGTTGACAGGTATCTGACAGAATCACATAAGCACCCAACTTTTACAGTGGTTAAACCGTATCTGTTGTTAAGCTATTGTCTTTAAATCATACTCACATAACCGTAACAAGGTTTTTTACTTTTGGAATTGCCATTCTTAAGGTTTCCATGGTTTTTATAGTCTCTCGGGCCTTAACCGCTTTCGACTTTAGTTGTTGTTTGTTTCGTTTCACCTTCCTTTGTCTTTCTTCCTAAGACACCCATATAAGCTATGGCGTTTTTAACATTGTCAACACTATTTGAAAGAATTTTTATTTTGTTTATTCGTAAGACTTTATTAGAATAGCTGGAACTATTTTTACTATTTTTTCAAGGGTATGGGGGTGGGTCAAATTTGGGACGGGTGGGCGGCGTTTAAAACAGATCGGCGGGTATATATATCCTTCCGGAAATTCACGCAAAATTTTTACAGGAGCAAATTTCGTCAACAGAGACATCCAAGAAGGAAGCCAGTTTGATAGCGTTGTTAAGAGAAGGTAGGTGGAGGCGCATGTTATGCATATTGGAGTAAGAGACATCCATGGCTTTGGCGATTGAGTACCAAGTTAGGTTTTTTGATGAGCGAATGGAATCTATGTTGGACCAGAAGTCATTAGGTGTTAAAACTGGGGTAATCATGTTATTATTATAACAAAGTAAAACAAAAAGGCAATAATATGTTATTATACATACAAAAGTACTGAAAGATGTAAATAGGAGTAGAATATGCAATTTTCATGCATAAAGATTCAATTAGGTATGAAGAAAACCCGAGGAAATATAAAAGGGATTGCATATTGATACAGAAAATCGAGGAAAAACTGCATAAACGAGGTAAAAGCTGATGGGAAAGGTAAAAGAAGAAGGGTTGACGCACAAGGTGCAGTACACGACATGCACGAGGCCAGTGATGGAGGTTAGCGATGAGGAGCGCATATTCTGTGATTGCGTATTGAAGGGGATGACTAATCTTGATGCGGTGTTCGAGGCTGGGTACTACCCTATGGAAGGGAGGAAGGATCCGGTGGTAAAACAGCGTGCATCGGCGAAGGCTACCGCCTTGTTGAGGAAGAGGAGTGTAAGGGCGTACCTGCACAAGAACCAGCAGGTGGTATACCTGAATGACGACCACTGTGACAGGAGGGCATTGAAGATACACATCTATGACATAGCGATGGGGAACATAAGCAAGAGAGTGATGTTGAAGAACGGGGATGTCGTTGAGTTGCCACCATCGTACAAGGACCAAGTGAGTGCGGCTGCATTGTTCCACAAGATAGACTTGGATGACAGGCATGAGAAGCTTGCAAGCGTCGATGTGACACCGGAGGATGCTGTGTTCGAGATCTCGAGCAAGGTGGACAAGTTCATCTCGAGGTACTCCACCAAGAAGATAGCCACGAACCCAAGGGTTGGTGAGCTTGGGAGGAAGGGGATAATAGATGCGAACTACAGCGAGCTTGATGATGCGATGGACAACTTCATAGACGAGGAGACCAAGATTGATTGAGATAGAGACAGGCGAGCCATTGGACAGATACAGGCAGGAGGATGTAGACCACTACTGCGAGGACATAGCGATGTTGCACAAGATGTACGAGAACGATGAGAAGGGATTGTACGAGTTGCAGAGGAAGCTCTGCAGGAGCGACCTGTACTACCTTGGATACTTCATATTGAAGATTGACGTCATGCACCACGAGGACATAATCGACGAGTCCACTGGAGAGATAAGGAAGAGGGTTTACAGGCCATTCGTGTTCAACAGGTGCTGGGACGTGCAGAACGATCCTGACTTCCACGTAGACATATGGGCAAGAGGACATTTCAAGTCCGTAATCATAACCGAGCTTAAGAGCGTGCAGGACCTTCTGATAAACCCGAATGTGACAATCGGCATCTACTCGTACAATGCCACGATTGCAAGGTCGTTAGTTTCTGCGATAAGGACATTCTTGGAGAACACGGACCTTCAAAGGCTTTTCCCTGAGATACTACCCTCCCACGATGAGATAAACGCAAAGAAGTACACAAGGATACTTCAGAACGGGAAGATGCAGAGGAGGAAGCTGACGTGGACCGACGAGAGCTTCTCGGTGAAGAGGACCACCACGAAGAAGGAGGACTCGGTGATGGGATATGGCCTTGTAACCGGGCAGGCTGTATCAAAGCACTTTGACATAATCGTATTCGATGACGTTGTTACACCTGACTCGGTAAAGACAGAATCAGCAAACGAGACCACGACCGAGCAGTGGAAGCAGGCAATCAACACCGGAGAGGGAGAGACTACAAGGATCAGGGTGATTGGGACGAGGTACTCATTCTACGACACCTACTACCACATACTGAACCCAAAGGCATCCGAGGGAGAGATGGGAGGTGGAAGATTCACGCTTAGACAGCATCCATGCCTTGTCGAGCACAACGGCGACCTTGTGCCTGTGATGAGGACGAAGGAATACCTTGCGGAGTTGAAGGACACGATGCATGGCTTCGTATGGGATTCGCAGATGATGTGCAACCCGTCGCAAAGCTCCCCTGTCAGGTTCTATCTCGACTGGATATCAGAGAGGTGCGAGAGTGATGACATATACAAGAGGCGTGACGAGTTCAACTGGTACATCATGGTTGACCCTGCGAACACGAAGAACAAGAAATCAGACAACACTGCAATGGTTGTCATAGGTGCTGGTTCGGACAACTGCTACTATGTACCAGACTTGATTGGCGACAGGCTTACACAGTCCGAGAGGAAGAGGGAGCTGTTCAAGCTTGTGAACAAATGGACCACCACAAGCGGTAAGAAGCCATTGGTTATAGAGGAGCAATCGGGATTGCTGTCGGACATGGAGTACTTCAGGAACGAGATGGCAAGGGACCACTTCTACTTCGACCTCATCGCCGCAACGACGAAGCCAAGGATAAGTGCGGACAAGAGGATGACTGGAATACCGATGAAGGACCAGAGGATACAGGCGCTTGAGCCATTATTGCGCTCGCACAGGGTTGTCCTTGCGAAGAACGTGTACAGGACGAACTCGAGCGGAAACAACGAGGACATGATGGAAAGCTTCATCAACAACGAGTACAACATGTATCCGTTCTGCAAGCACGATGACATATTGGACGCACTTTGCAGGATAGCGGATGCAGAGACAGGGCCACTGATAAACTTCCCTTCAAAAAGTAGTGGCAACCCTAGGATGCTCGTTGTCAAGACATCATCAGTCGTTTCGCTTTCCGAGCGTTCCGATGCTCACATCCCTTATTAATTATTGTTAATTTTTGTAACAATAGTTACACTTTTGTTATTATACTAACACCATATTGTAAAAAATGTTATTTATGTTACAATAAAAACATGGACAAGAAGGTAGATGCCATACTGAAGCTATATGAATACGAGAAGGGAATAAGGTCAAAATCCGACCCGTTGAGGTGGGAGGCCATGTCATTTGTCGGACACAGGACAAAGACGCTTTCATGTGCCGATGATTCACCCATCAAGGACAGAAGGCTGTATTCAGAGGCTGGTAAGGATGCGATAAACACCTTGGCATCCGGCTTCATGTCTGCATTGATGAGCGAGAACCAGGAATGGTTTTCTGCGAGGCTTGCACAAAGGGACTACAGGATTGGTTCCGATCCTGCTGACAACCTAGCCTATTCATCCTATGTTACCAAGTCCATGCTCTCGGAATTCCGCAATTCAAACTTCTACTCCGAGACTGGGCTTGCGTCACTTGATTCGATAATCGGTGGCTACTCATGCGAGCTTGTACAGAACAACGATGAGGAGAACATATCGTATTATCAGACACTGGCACCTTGGAGATGCTGGTTCGACAAGGACATGAAGGGTAACTGGGATACCTTCTTCTATAAGTATTCGCTGACAGGAAGGGAATTCATCGAAAGGTTCGGCGACTATGACATTGATGAAAGGACAATGCAGAAGGCTGTCAAGGGGTTGAATGCAGTGGTATTCAATATGCTATACGTGATTTGCGACAGGAGGAAGGTCCTAAACGAGAAGACAGGCTCAAGGATCTTCAAGAAGGGAATGAAGTTCGCAGTCCTCCACATAGACATGGAATCATCGAGCATCGTTGTCGAGGAGGGAACGAACAACTTCCCTGTCGTCATTCACCTATGGGAGAACTCCGTTGACTCACACTATGGCGTGGGGCTTGTAATGAAGTACATCTCTGCGTTCAGAAGGCTGAACGAGCTTGCCTATGAGGATGGCATAGTCGGAGAGAAGAATGCATTCCCTCCAATGAACGTACCCAAGATTATGGAGGACTCGTTCTCGGACGACCCAAAGGCAAGGAACTACTACACCACAACCGACCAACTCGCATCGCAACTCGACCAGAGGATAGACCTAGGCGCATCGGCAGAGCGTCTTGCGATGCAGGAGATGACGATAAGGAAGCTGTGCTACAACGATTACTTCAACTGGCTGTCTACGCACGAGCAGGTATACACTGCGACGCAGGTTGTGCAGGTCAAGTCTGAGGCACTTTCACAGCTTGTTCCGATATACGGGAACATAAACTCTCAAAAGATATCAAAGCTCCTGCAGCTTACGTTCATGAACATGATAGAGAACGACAGGCTGAGCAAGCCGGAGGATGGCTCGCTTGACATGCTTGACAGGAAGGATGCGAACGGGAAGACATTGCTTGACAGGGATGGCAACCCAATGAGGATGTCCAAGTCAAGACTCTCGTTCTCGCTTGAATCGGCGATGGCAAGACAGCTTGAGACATATACCAAGTCGAATGCACTCTCATACATAATAGAGATGGCAACCGCAATCATAAACATCGGCAAGCAGGACGTATTGGACAACTTCAACCTAGACAACGCCATAAGGGATGTTGCAATCGGAAACGGGGCAACCCCAGGGATGATAATCACAAAGCAGGATGTGGACAGGATAAGGGCTGAAAGACAAAGGATTGCAAGCGACCAGATGAACCTTGAGAACGAACTCAAGAAATCGGAGATCGCAAGGAACAAGGCAGGAGCATCCAACCTCAACAACTCCATGGGATTCAATGGAGGCATGCAATGATTTACAGGAAGCAGGGATTCAGAAGCAGGAAGGCCCTTGAGCATAGAAGGAAGGTAAGAGCCGTATACAAGGAAAAGGAAGGACAGGACGAGCTGTTCAACTGGTTCCACGACCTTGGGCTGTTCAGGACGATAACAGCAGACGAGCTTGAGTCAAGGAACAAGGCGATAAAGAAGGCCGAGGAGATAGGACTGCTTGACGAGCAGATAACAAGGTTTCTGATTGCATGCTTCTTCGAGCTTCCGCTTGATGCCATAGAGGAGAAGCGGTTCAACATCGAGGAGACAATAAGAAGCGCACAAGGATATACAGATTTAATAGGTATTGATGAAGGAGACAAATAATGGAAGATGAAAATTTAGACCTTACGGTTGATAAGACTAATCAACCCGATTCCTCTACAACCCCGAAGGATACTACTGAGTACATTAAGCCATGGATGAAGAACCTCGGAAAGGCATTTGCACAGAACGAGGATATAGCAAGGTACGATTCGCTGACGGATTGCGTATCAAGCCTGTTGAAGAGGCCTGTTGCAAAGGAAGTCCCAGAGAAATACACATCGACGGAAGACGAAAAGCTACAGAAGATCTTCAAGGACGCAGGATTGACCGAATCGGAGGCGAAGTCCATCAACGACTACTACAATTCATTGGTTCCCAAGAAAGCCACCCTTGAAGAAGTATTCGGAGAGGATCTCGATAGGACGATGAAGTCCTACGAGAAGGGAAAGGGCGTACTTAATGACATAGCCGATGAGGCTGAGAAAACAGGGCTGGACAAGGACCCTACATTCGTGAAGCTCATGGCTATTATCGGAGACGAATCAGCAAGCGGAAGACCTTTCGTGGCACCTAGGAATGGCGCTAAGAAGACAGGCATCGAGAGGCTGATTGAGACAAATTGGAGATAATAAATGGATATCGTAACATTCGCACAAAACGGCTTCCCTACAATCTATGACTATGAGGAAGCAGCAAGGGACTCGGCTAGTGCAGTCATCGATGAGATCAAGGGTTCTTCAAACCTTATATTCGATGCGGCAGTAGGAACAACCGAAGGGTACAACATCACATTCACACGTGAGCTTGAGAAGAAGAACACAGCAGTCTCGATGGCATTCGACGAGGGATGGAGAATTGGTACAGATGGGAGAACTGAGGAAATCTCCACAGGCACTATGCGTGTAGGTGATGCACGTTCATTCGACCAGCTTGTGAGAGGCGGTACATCTGACAATGGAAATGCAAGAAAGATGAAGGCCCTTCAAAACATGGCTTCCTCAATCCTTAGGAAGAAGGCTCAGTGCATCCTATATGGTGGCATGCCAGCAAAGGATGGTTCCGTAAACGCAAAGGAAATCACAGGCATGGTGTCATACCTAGACACAATCTCTGATTATGGGAAGATGGTTTCAATCTGGGAGGAAGGTAGGTTTGCACCATTCAAGGGCGAGAACGGACTAACACTCGACAACCAAGAAGGTGCAGAGGTAACCGATAGCTCAGCTGTCACAGAGGCAAAGAGCAACAATGTTTGGGCTTCAGTATATGGAATCGCTTGGGGAAGGGATGGTGTTTTCACAACATATCCAAGATACAGGGGAACAGGTTCCGGTGCTTACAACATGGAGATCCATAAGGATAATGATTCCTCCTACATCGACAAGTTTGACGAGGAGAAGAGATATGCTTGGAAGGATATCGTTGTGGCCGATGCATTCTTCGGATATGGAGTAAGGAACAGATTCGCAATCTCCGGATTGAGGAACATCTACCTAAAGCACAAGAAGAAGGCAGACAGGGAGGATGAGATGTACAGGGTAAGGCAGAACCTCATCACAATGAAGCAGTTCTTTGACATGGGAGAGACTGGCTTGACAATGACATTCTATGCTTCCCCATTACTTCTCAATGCAATGGAGGAGTTCATGAAGGATAGGGTCCAGCTTGTAGGATTGACACCAAACTCAAACGATGGGTCTTATGGAAAGCTAAACAACGGAAGGCTTCTCATTGCAGACGGAATCGAACTTGTTTCCGATTTCGCATTCAAGACAAGTGAAGGCTTCATCTCAGAAAAGGAGACATGGGCATAATGGCAGGATATTTTGAAAATGCAACACTTGGCTACACAGGTGTTAACCTAAAGGATAAGGCAGCTACAACAGAGTTCTTCATTGGAAAGAATGTATCAAAGAACACAAATACATATGCCAGTGCAAATGATGCTGGCGGTATTGATTGGGGAACTGATGCAGGGACATTCAACCTCAAGATAAACTTCGACATCCAGCTGATCAAGAAGGTAAAGCTTGAGGAAGGTGCCGACACTGATGTCATTACATTCAAGATTTACTCATCAAAGGATGACAAGACATTCACCGAACTCGGTTCCTACAGCATCACACTTGGTTCCCTCAACTCTGCAAAGAGGAAGAACAACATTGTGTTCTCCGCATTGCCGACAATGGGAAGATACTTCTGCATGGGAATCACATTGCCAAAGAATGGAACAGAGGGAATGATTGTGGTCTCATGCAATCCACAGGGTTACTGATATGAAGTACATGGCAAAGCAAAGTGCCTTCTGGGAAGACGATACAGGTCACCTTGTCCACATTGTGGGCAGGGTTACCGTAGTGGAGTCCGAAAGGGATCTTTGCAATGACAGACCCCCATATTTCTATCCCATAGAGGAGAAGGCAGATGGAGGGAAAAAGACACAGCCACCAAAAAACAAGGGTTCATTGATAGAGAACCTATACAAGATGAACCCAAAGGCAAGGATAATTGCCTCCGAGGAGATTGATTGATGACAAGAGAGAATATCTATAGGAAAGCGCTTCTATACTTCAATATCCTTATAGACGAGATAGAGCCTAACGCAAAGGAACGAATGATGTGTGACGAGTTCATGGATTCTGCGGAAGAGTTCTGCATCGGACAGGAAAATTGGACCTTCCTAATGAAAAGACATGTGTTCTCCGATACTGAAAAGGTGGAAGGATCATATATGGGTCTTGAATATGGATATTCTCTCCCCTCGGATTTCTTCAGATGCTGTTTCATTAATGACAGTTACAATGAGGACTTCGCAATAAGGGGAAACGATATCTTCTTCTACTCCAAGAACCCAGCAATGGATTACATATCACGGGATATAGACTATGAAAGGTTCCCCTACCCAAACACCTTCGAGATACTTCTTGCAACACAGCTTGCAATCAAGATATCCCCTATGGTTTCACCTGACGTGAATGTTGAGAAGAGGATTGCACAGCAATACGCAATAGCATTCTCACAGTTGCAGACAACCAACCTAGCCAACAGAAGGAAATCGAATCCAAATGTTGTCGATATGGTTCCACCACATGGTAACACTAGATATTACAACGAGAAATACGACTGATGTACTACGTTAACAATTTCAGATTTGGTGAGATCTCTAAGAAGAATGCAGGGAGGTTTGACTCAGAGGCATATTCGCAGGGATCTTTCTCTTTTATAAATGCAATCACATTGACAGAGGGTGGCTTCTCAAGAAGACCACCATTGAAGCAAATATACACCCCATCCGAAAAAGACAGGTCGATACAGGAAATGTATAGGATAATCCCTTTCAACGTATCCGAATCGATATCCTTCATTGTAGGGTTGGCAAGGGACTATATTGGTGTGTTCCAAAACATCAATGGCAGTCTTATCATGCTGACAACAGCATCATACCCATCAACAGATACGGATGATGTATCGATGACAAAAAGTACAGCACATGAAGTGTGCTTCTGCCAGTACTACAACAGGATGTATTTTGCATCACAGGCATTCAGACCATTCTACCTTGATTTCAATCTTTCAAACTCGACCTTCACAACTGCATTCGTATCATTGATACTCAACCAAGATGCAAAGAAGAGAATCCTGTTCACACCATCAATCGTAAGGGATGAGAAGGGGAAGGAGATTCCAGAGCTTTCAAATCGATACCTGTTCCTTGGACCAGATGGGCATTACTACTTGGATGACAAGTTGCAGGAAAAATACAAGTATGAGCTGACATATCCACCTATCCAAGGTTCATCCACATATATCATGAATTATGACTCATACCCAGACAACGATTTGTTGCAGACAAAGAACGATTATCCTGCAATAGTATCCATCATTTCCGATTCATTGTATTTTGCATCGACGAAGAATGCCCCGAGCACATTGTGGAAATCAAGGATACTGGGGTCATCGCAATGGGTAAAGGACTACTCCTTCGATTCCTTGCATGACTTCACCGAGTTCCAGCAAGTGCTGACGGAATCAACATCACTGGTTGATGAGGAAGATCTCCCAATGAAGGAGGCTGTTGGCCCTGATGGCACACCATTCTACGAGCTTGACTCAAATGCAAACCCCAAATGGTTCGCATGCAAGGATGTTGATGGCAAGAAGCAGTATCTGCGACAGATATACAAGAACTACAAGCCAAATTCGGATAGTAGCAAATTCTACACTGACCCTAGTTGTTCCGTGGAGTATGTATTCAATGCAGGTGAATATGCAGGAAACAAGCCTCTTATGGTATATGACCTGTCAAACTCGGAACAGCTTATAACGGTTAAGACAAACATAGATTTCGTAACCACCGACTCATGCGCAATGAGGGTAAGCTTCAATACTGGGAGACAGGACAAGATAACATTCATCAAATCCGGATTGGATAGAATCATCGTTGGAACAACAACAGGTGAACGGATGCTACCATCGTCATTCTCCGCTGTGAAGAATGCGACATCATCCTCACTATATGAGTTCGGCTCATATGGAATACAGCCTGTTGTCCTAAACTCGTCACTTATCTTCCTGCAAAAGGACAACCTGATGAGGGAGCTGTTCCTCTATCAAGGATATATCAATCATGTTGAATTGACAGCCTACTCAAAGAGCATCATCGATGGGAAGGTAAGGACAATGGAGGCAAAGAACACACCTTATCCGATGATATATGTGCTTATGGACAATGGTTCGTTAAGGGTTCTCACATACGATAAGGAAATAGGAATCCAGTCATTCTCAAGATGGACATCTAACGCAAGGATTGAATCGATTGCAACAATAGACAATGGAAACAGCCAGATTTTGTGTGCATTGGTAAATGATGAGGGGACAATAAGGCTCTGCTATTTCGATGAGAAAGAAGAAAATGATTTCAAGGATATAGGGAAGCACAACTATATCACAGAGGTGGAGACTGTATATGCAGAGGTCATAGACAACAGTCTTACATTTGGAAGATTCAAGAAGGCTCGTGTGATGTGGCTTAGGCCATACAAGACAGGTTCCATATTGCTTGGATCTGATAGAAGGCAATTGACGAGGACAAGACAGCAACTTGGAAGCAATGACTACAGACACACGAACATGGGAGCATCATCAAGCCAATTCTCAGTCGTGATGCAATCAGTTGATTCCGAGCCTATGACCATACTCGCATTGTCTTGGGAGGTTGATAATGGCATATAAGACAAGTAAGGATTGGACCACTGATTATGGATGGGAAATAACATCAAACGCATTATCAGCAGTAGTTTCTGGAGCAACCGCAGGTGCTTCCATCGGAGGTGGTATAGGAGCTGTAATTGGTGGTGCAATAGGCTTTGGTGTAGAGCTTATCCAAGGAATAACCGTAGGTAACAAGAAGAAAGTAAATGCATATATAGACCAAGCAAAGGGCCTAAGAAAAGATGCAACAATAAACAGAAACAAATTCATTGTCACTGCAAAGGATTCCATAAACAAAACGAAGTCTGAATTCGATACAACATATGGCAAAGGAATGTTTGACCAATATGATGCAATATTCATGAACATACTTGGTCTATCACCAAGCAATTCATTGAATACACTACTATCGAACATGCAGATGGATAAGGTTTCTGGAGAGATAACCTCAAGGTTGAATGGAAAGGTTGATTCGAAACTACTCTCCTCTGCCCTGTCGATATCCGATATAAACTCAGAATACCTTGAGTACCTTAAGGAACAGATGAGGGCGCAGGAAACGGAGTTTGGATTGGAGATGCAAAGTCTTGCGAATCAAGACAAATATGCATATGAGCAATACTACAGGGATATGGGAAACTTAAGGTTGCAATATGCACAGCAGTTTGAGCAGGATTTCCTACAGGCAAGAACAAGTGAACTGCAAACAGCATCATCACTTGGAGATGCATCATTGGAACAAGCCACATCTGGAATAAGGCAGACAGGAAGCGGTACCACACAGACCATGATGGTACAGTTCCAGAATGACCTATCAAATGTTGCAAGGGCATCCGCTACTAAATTCCAGCTGAAGATGATGGGATATGAGTTTGAATCAAACACACAGTCCTTGATGTTAAACTCATACAACATAAGGAATACCATAAACAAATCATCACTTAGCATGATTGGTGGGCTTATAAACAAGTACAATCAGCAAAACAGTGCAAATAAGGATTACTACCTAGGAATACTGGATTCGGAATTGGCAATAGACGAACTAAACAAGGGAATCTATGAGGCAGACAACGGAAGGACAGGATTCTTCAACAAGGGTAACAGTAAGGATCACTACTACAAGCAAAACATGGAGAGTTATTTCGGATGAGTCAGTTATCACAGGCAGAGGCATTCAACAGACAGTATAAATTGGAGAGCGATGAAAAAAGGGCAGAGATGCAAAACAACCTAATCGACCAAGCATTGAACATTGGTGCATCAATCTCATCCTCAATCATAAACCAAAAAGCAAGCGATGCATTCTCACAGCTTCAACAGGATTTTGACGATTACAATCGCTCTGGAAGATTCTTCGAGGATAACGATGGAAATCCTGTTACATCAGCCGACCAAGTGACTGCAAATTTCGATAATTGGTTCAATGAGAAGATTGCAAGCATAAATCCATTGTACAGGGATAAGGTATCAAGACAATGGGAAAGCCAGAGATTGAACAACAGAACATCCATTGCGACAAAAGGTATTGAAATCCTTGAGGCAAGAAAAGCCCAATCAGTGGATGATGCCTTCAAGCAGATAAAGACAACAACATACCAAATCGGAGATGATACGATAGAATCGATACTTGCAGGATCTGATTACGATTCATCCTTGTGGTTCGATTCCTCGAATACAAACATCTCTGAGGTATTGAAGGAAAATGGTCTATACAACCAAGTTGGATTCCAGCTTCTGGACTTAGGGAAAAGGATGAAGGACCTAGGCTACAAGGATTATCAGATTGCCGAGACATTGAAGGCAAACAGGGAAACACTAGCAAGCCACAACTTCATAATCGAGGCTACAAATGATTACATGGATTCATTCAAGCGTGGTGAGAATACAGAGGATGCATTGCTTGCCATATCCTACAGATTGAGGAACGGCATAGATTACTTTGGCCGTGGATTGGATGATACTGAAAGAGCATCTTTGATGAAGAGACTTGAGAATGAGATCAACATAACAAAGAATGCCTATGTATCAGAACAAAACACCATATACAATGAAAATGTGCTTCCTGCGATATATTCCATGCAGGATGTAAATGGAGCCATAAACAAGGAAGAGGCATTCGCAATATTCGATGATGCAGGATTCAACTTCAATATACTCTCCACTGACAAAAAGACCGCATTGAACAGAGCCTTTGACTGGAACAGCTCTGTAGACAAGGTCGCCTCCTTGATTCCTCAATATGAGAATGCAAAGACTGAAGAGGACCGTGCAAGCATAATAGCCAGTGCAAATCTTTCCCCAAGGGAACTTGAGCTTTGGGGTTACAGATACAAGATAAATGATGATGGAACGACAACGATAAAGTCACCAGAGGAATTCATTGCAGGCACAAGAGCGTATATTGGCTCTGAGCCTATATCAGGTGAGCAGATGAATGCTCTTGAGAGGGAGAGGTCCTCCGTAGCTCAGATAAACCTTAATGATACTGCAAATAAAGTATCTGACATCATAACCGATATAAAGCTTAATTATGAAAAGGATGGAAAGGTAACAACAAGGGAAGAGCTTGATTCAATGCTTGAAGGAATCGACATCAATGACAAGAATGCGAAACCATTGGTTGCTGGTCTTTATTCACTAATCAATACATATGAAAACGAAACTTTGAATGAGCAGGATTCCAGTGATAGAAAGCTCATTGCAGAGAGTTACACCAATTATCTACTTGAGTGCTATTCAACAGGACAAAGTACATCAAAGGAAGGCTTTGTCGAATACCTAGAAGATAGAATGGATAATCCCGAGGAATACTTTGATACGATAAACGATTATCTCCTTACACTTCAGCAGAGCACAAATGCCATGGAGAGTGTAGCAAGCGAACAGGAAGCAGAAATGCAACGACAGCTTGAGGTTGATAGTATATATGCAAACATATTCGCAGAGACATCGTTCCTTTTCGCAAAGGATGACCCAGAAGTAAGGATGTATCTGACAGTTGCACAAAGAGATGCAACATTTGATGCGATGTGTGAGGATTATCATTCTCTGAACAACGGTGATGCCGATGTTGATACAATATTGAATTCCATTGCAGAGAAATATGGAGTAAACAAAGGCAACTTATCATCAATGGCAAGCGAATTCGCAGAAAAGGAAGTTGAAAGGAGAATACAAAACTCAATCTTCATATTCGATAAGTATGGGAAGGACAAACCAACCGATTCAACAAAGACTCTCAATGATTACAGGTCTGAAGCTGAGCTTCTTATCATTGACAATATGAAGATAGCGAATTCCGAGTATGCAATAGTCTCCGATATAAACAAGGATTACAACTACCAGATTTCAAACAACGAAAGCGAGATAAGATTCAAGATTCTAAGTGGGGAAATAAAGAATGAGTCAGAGTTGCTTGATGCATTGAGCTTCGACAAAAAGAGGATAACGAAGGATGCATGGGATGAATTCACATCGTTCATACAGGGAGATCCATCAACAACATTGAAGAATATAGGAATAAATATAGAGGAACTTGAAAAACAGGCCTATGAGACCATTGGATACGAAAAGATATCCCCTATGATGAAGCTGGATATAAGGAAAAATCTAACATCATATATCTCGAAGAACATGGAGAATCTAAAGAATGGGAAGATATCCGATAAGGACATAATGAAAAGCATCAACTCATCGATATCATCCGTGATTGCTTCCGAGTTCAATGAGGATGAGTACAACAATTTCTCACTATATAAACCAGAGGAAAAAACCACAAAGAAATATTCATCAAGCTTGGCTGACAACTATGAATCCCAATTGGAGTTCTTCGGCAAAAATACACAGGAAGTCATATCCAGAAGAGAAAACGAGAATTATTCGGAGCAGAGCAATTTTGGCTATATCAATGCACAAGATATATTAACGAAATCTTCAGATACTGAAGAACTAAAAGTTTTTTTTGATGGTGATATGTCTGATGATGAAAGACTGACATATAGTCTCTCAATCGCATTAAAAAACAGGGGTTACGAATTCAATTATAACCATAAAGATGAAACATTAAAAACAGAACAATTCAATTCAATAATGAGAGAATTGAACAGATTGCCCAAATATGAAGCCATTGTTGTAATGTCAACTGCGCAGGAGTTGATGGTCTATCAAGACCAATACAGTTATATCAATAAAGAAATTGGTGACAATGTAGTAAAAACACGTAATGGAAAGTTCTATATAGAAGGAAAAGGTTATGTAACAACAGAACAGGACCTTGATGGAAACAAAAGAATAATCCTAGAACTGAACGATGAGGAATCCATAGATATAACAAACAGCAAAAAAGAGAACGTTCAATCTGTTTTTAGAAAAACTCGTTCAGCATATGGTTATCAATTTCATCAAGGAACAAAAAGACCAGAACCGAACGAAGATTATTTGCAAGCTGTAATCAACGATGAGGAGGTGCAAAATGCAATAAAGGCATATGAGTTATTTCATCCCAATGAAAAAGTTGTAATCAGAAATATTGGGCCATATCCACAAATGTCATTTGTAACACGATAAGGAGTTTTATAGAATGGATAATTTCTTTGAGAATGCAGTTAAAAATTCAGCAAACATTCAAAATACAAACAATACATCATCCACTTTCAATATATATCAGAACAAAAGGAAACAGGCAGAGGCTGTATCAGGACCATTGCATTTTGTTGAAAACTTCGATTTCTACAATGAGAAGGACATTCAAAAGAGTTATGCATTGTCACAGAAGGAATCTGAGTACATTGATAGTATATACAAATCATTCTATTCAAATGCAGATATAGACCCAAGGGAAGAGAAAAGCAAGATAATGCTTTCCAATATGCTTGCAAGGGAATTCCCAGAACTTGGATATGATTATTTCTACAATAACTTTGAACTGTTCATGGAAACTGCAACTGGTTATGATTTGACACCTACAAACTATGCTGAGCATTTGGGTAATGTATTCAAATCAAGTTCATTGAGCTATCTGAATTCAATAGATGCATTCTTTACCACTGTATTCAATCCTCAAGGTATCGAGGACATGCTTACAAGAACACAAAAACGAGCTGCATCTTATAGACAGGATATTGGAGATAGGAAATATTCTTCCATATTTGCAAGGTCATTGACAGAGGCTGTAGCTCAAGCTCCAAATCTGATTGCATCAGCAGGAGAGATTGCCTTGTCTTCAATCCCTGGAATACCTTCATGGCTTTTGACAGCAACAAGAATTGCAACATCTGGAATGATTGAGGGTGGTTCTGTAATGCTTGATTTGGTTTCAAATGGTGCAAATCCATCAACAGCAGTTGCGACAGGACTATCCGTTCTTGTCCTTAATGGTACAGCTGAGGTATATGGAGATAATTTGGTACTGGCTCCATTCCAGCGCTTCATAAAGAACAATAAGCAATCAAGGGAGTTTGTCACTGATTACTTCAAGGATTTTGCAAAGACAACAGGAATGGATCTACTAAAGGCAATGCCAGCAGAAATTGGAACAGAGATGTTGCAGGAAACAGTATCCATGACTGCATATAACTTCGCAGTTGATTTTGAACACAAGTTTGGTCGAATGGAGGATGTTACTGGATACTCAAAGGAAGACTTCGCAAATGCATTGAGTGAGGTCGCTGTAAAAACAGCACTTGGAACTCCTATGATTGTACTTGGACAGGATTTCTTGGCAGGTGGAGCTAATTTCATTGGAGGAGATTGGAGAAAATCAATCAAGGCATCAGATGTAACAAAAAGAACAGACAATAGCCAAGTTTTCAAAACAGAAGATATAAACTTCAATCAGTCGGTTAATAAATATCTTTCGAAAAAAGAGATAAAGAATGATAAGCCAGATGCAATAAAGCTTGTGCAAATCGGTGATAAATTGTTTGCAAGGGATACAAATGATGCACAGGTGTCCGCATTGAAATCCTCTGCATATGTCAATGCATTCATTGACGATTTCTCAATTGACCCATCATTGATATCTGAACATGTTGATATGGAAATTGACTACGATACAGCCATAGATGCATTGCAAAAAGCATATAAGAAAAACCTACTTGATGGCTATTCCCTACTCGATTCAAATCTCCAACAAACAAGATCTGTTGCAGATGCAAAATACATAGCAATAGATTCAACAAATGCAAAAGGAAATCCTATAGCAATCACACTTGGTGAAAATAAGGATATTGAGAATGAATTTGAAGAGGTGGTATTTGGAGAGACATTCACCCCAAAAAAGGAATTACAAAAAACAAACCAAGACGAGGTAGACGAAGGAATATCTAGATTCTCTGATTATTTGGAGAATATCGAGGAAGATGAGAATGACGATGATATTGAAGATGTAGATTACGAAACAAGCATACCAGAAACAAATGAAACAGAGGAAAAGGTTGAACAGGATGATGTAGAACTTCCTGTTGAAGAACAAATACAGATTAAAGAAGAAGAAAAAACTACTGTTAATACAAATGAAAACAAAGATGAAAATACAGAAATAAAAGAGACTCAAGAAATTGAACCTTCAACAACAGCAACAGTTGAACAGGAAAAAGACATACCAGAAAAGACAGAAGCTCCTACAAAGATTTCAAATGATGATACAAAGACAACCCCAAAAATAAAAAGAGAAGAAATCATAAAAGAAGCACAGAACAAGGAAGCTGAAAAGATTGAGACAATCGAGAAGGCAACAGTTGCAGAAAAAACAGAAACAGCAAAGGAAGTTGCACAGGAAATTGCTAAAGTGGATCCTGATAATGCTGTGGAGAAATCAGTAATTGTTTCTACAGTATCAAAGCTTGCAGATAAGCCAGAGGTTGAACTTGCAGATAAGATTGCAGAAAAACCAATAACAGATGACCCTCGCTTTAATTTACTGACAGAGGTCATCAATGCATTAAATGATTCAAAGAACTCAAATAGGGAAAAATTGAGGACTGCATACAATACAAAAAGCTTGAATTCCAAGGTAAAGAAACAAATCAATAACGATTTGGAGGTTTTCAAGTCTACAGGTATAGCACCAAAAGGATTGGAAGACTTCTTCTCAATCTTGAATAAGGCATCATCTGCAATCGAGGAACACAAGGAAACAGTAAAGGAAACACAAAATGAAACTGAAAAAGTTAATGATTTGATTAATTCTGTTAATGAACCAGTTAATAATTCAACACAAACCGAACAAGAAGAATCAAATACAACAAACATAAGAGTTATTAAAAAGAAAGACCTCAATAAAGAAACGTCTGATGAAAAAACAGATATTACCCAAGAAAAGGAAAATGACAAGAAGGTAATAAAGCTAAAGAAAAAGGAAATAAAAATCAAAGTAAAGAATTTGGTTGAAATCAAAAAGGATGAATACAATTCACTTTCAAAAGAGGCAAAAAATGTCGTAGATGAAAGTATAGATAAATCCGAAACCATCCAAGAAAAGATTGACTCAATAAAGGAGGAGATGAAGGATACTCCAAAGACTGATGAAAATATTGATGTTCTAACAGACAAGATTGTTGATATCGCAAACTTGGAAAAAGAAATCAAAGAAGAACAGGATACTGTTGTACAAACAATAAAGTTCGAAGAAACCCAAGGCAAGGATTCTGCGATAGAAGCAATAGAGGAAGTAAAGGAAGAAATACAGGAGTATAACAAAACAGAGGAAAACGAGAAGGTTGTAGAAAGGAACAATGAGACAATAAAGGAAATAGAGGAAGCAAAGGAAGAATCCTTAAATAGAAATCCAGAGATTAAAGACATTATAAAAGATATTTTTGACAAAGAATGGATTAGATTAAAAAGTTTTGATCCATCCATATATAAGAAAACAATAAATGCCAAAATCCTTTCTGTATTGGACATCTCAGAGAAGAATGAATGGAAAAGAGTAAGTGATAGAATCGACAGATATCACCATTTATCCGTATTCAGAAGAATGATGAAATCATATGACAAAATAGGATTTGATAAGATATTCGGACAATTTGCACTACAGTCATTTGATAGCATGCTCGATATAAAGAAACGATTGGAAGACATAGACAACTTCACAGAGGAACAATTGAAGCATGACCTTCCAAGATATGAGGACCTAAGATATTCGTTATATACGATATATTCAAACGAGGACATATTGTCCGACAATTCCATATCAATTGAAAAGAAAATGGAATTAATAAAGGAATGGGATAAGAACAAATCAAGCCTATCATTCACTGCAACGGAAATAAAGAATATCAACAATACATTGGGAACTATTTTGGATGTATATGTAAAGCCGGAGCTTGATAGACAGAAAGAAAGATATGAGAATGGAAAATCAATTGCAATTGGACTAGGATTTGATAAAGCAGAGGAATTGTTATCTTCAAATAAAATAAATCCATTCTATGAGCCTTATGTATATGTAGATAATTATCAATTCAAGATAAATCCAGATTCTCTATATAGATTCCTACAAACAAGATTTGGAAATAACATCAAGGCAAAGGTTGTGACAAAACTGATATCTGCAATAGATTCAAAATCCATGGATATTATCTTAAAGAATAATGGTGGAAGATTGTTCATGGATGTATCAGAAGCATCAATTGATATCGGCGATGCTAGAGGCGCATCAATACTTGAATCATCACAAATAATACTATCAGACAAATCTGACACTTCCACTGTAATCCATGAGGTATTCCATATATTGAAGTATATAAATGGAGAATTCAGCTCTAAAATTGATTCATCTATAAAAGAGATCCTTGAGAACGATTTAGATTCATTAAAATCCTTCATGAAGGATAATCCTTTGTTTGACGATATTGAATCTGATATAAATGATTTAAGACTTGGCGAATCAAAAAACGCTGAAGACCTAGAACGATATGATGAGGTATTGGCAAGGCTGTATGAAGCTTGGTTCCTAGGTGGGGAATCAAAAGCAATAGCAAAAAAAGACACTGTAATAACAACAATATTCAAGCAGATATCAGATATTTTCAAAGATATCTATAATGCAATCACAGGACGTGATTATCTACCAGAAAGCCTTGATGAAGCATTTAGTCTTACATTCAGAGATGTTGGAACAAAGAAGGATTCAACAAGCAAAGAAGTATCAAATGAAAAGCAAAATATCAGATATCAGTCTGCAAAATCCATAAATAGCAAGATCGAGAATGATCTTACAAGAAAGGATGCTTTGGATACTGTTTCAAATATTCTGTTTTATAAAGTCTCTGATGATATTTCAGATATAATCTCAAACTCCACATCAGTAGATGATGCAATCAAACGAATATTGGATAACAAATCAGTTTCGAAATATATAAGCAAACTCTCCAAACAGAGCCAGAAATATGTTACCGATGTTATCAAGGAAAGAGTTAAATATATTTCAAGTTCACCATCAGCATACGCTAGAAAATTTGGGAATGATATAAAGAAGCTTTCTGATTCATTAGGTTCGGTAAACTCAAAAGCAACAGCTGAGGCAGCAAAGGTTGTGCTGGACCAAATTACAGAATTATGGAATTCCGTAAGAACAAAAGCAAAGAACTCAACAAAGGTTCTTGAAACAGATATTGTACCACTATTCTCAAAGGAGAACTTCAAGAAGAGGATATACAATACAGAGAAGAAAACAACAGAGACAGTATCTTATAAAGCAAGCGATGTAATGTATAAGATAACTGAATCAATGAAGCGTACAGGAAAGCTTACAGAAAGCTTCACACCATCTGAAATCTTGAATCTAGCAAAACAGTTGGTTGATACAAATGGTAATATTGTAGTCGGGGATTCATTCATGAGCGATGGCTCATACAAAAGCCCTTTCGCAATGATGTACTATTACAAAATATCAAACTCAAAGGATAAGATTACAGGAAAGGTTCCATCATCATTCTTGGATAAGAACTATGTAGATACATCAAATCTTTTGATTAGGGTATTGCAAAAGCCAAATACAAAGGGATTTGATATAGAATCAAACATGTTCAAGTTATCCGATATGCTTGATGATTTGGATATACAGGATTCATGGATTGAATCAATTGCAAATAATGAAACAGATATGTCAATCTCGATAGGAATCGGCGAGGCTCTTACAGACAAGATAAATGATATAAGGTCACAGTTAAACAAGATTACAGGAAAAGATGTAAGCAATAGCCCTGTAAAAGCATTACTTGAATCTGTATCCGCATTGCAACAGAAAGCATATTCATTGAACAGGAAAGAAAAGAATCTAAAGGATGTTGATGAGTTAAAGAATGAAGTATCTTCATTGAATTCCCAAATCAAGAAATTAAACAAGGAAAATGAAAAACTCAATATAAAGATATCCGAGCTTTCTGAAAAACCTGATGATATTCAAATTGAATTAAAGAGGGTAAAGTCACAGCTTGCATATGCAAATTCACAATTGAAGAAACTAAAGGAAGGTGCAAATCCAGAAGCTGACAAACTCAAAAAGCAACTTGATTCAATATTGAATTCAGAAGCTTATATAGCATTCAAACAAATAGAAGAAAAATTAAAAGGAAATATAGACCTCCTACTAGAATCACTCGGACAAGGAGATGCCTATATAGCCAATGATCTGACAGAAATATTCAAAACACTTCAAAAAAGAGGATTTAAGGACCATAACAAACTAAACATCTTCCCTTATGAGAGATATATAAACAACGAAATCTACTACCCTATTTTCGCATTCATGGAAAAGAATGGAATGATTGATAAGTTCACAGAAAACGGTAAGGAATACTGGAATATCATAAGAACAGTATACGATTTGAAACCTAGTGAAATGAAAGAATTGTCATCGCTGTTCAGAAATGTAAGAAACTATTCAATGGCATTATTGAAAAACAGGGAAGCTGAAAAAGAAGATAGATTTAGGACAAAGCAGGATATAATATTGAACTCACTTGCTAATTTAAATGGGTTCGACACAACGTGGGACCTTCAGTCATATATCAGAGAATATTTCAAAAAATATCATCCTGGATCAATTAAAGAAACTGAACATAACAAGAAGACATTAAGAGAGAAATTTGGAGAATCCCAATTCACTCTTATAACCTATGCAGTAAAACAACAATCTCCTGCTTTATATGCATACATGTTTGGTGGGGATATGAACGGAGAATATAATTCAAACAACCTTAATACCGCAACAGATAATGAGGTTCTTAATATCAACAAGAGAACAAGTTCGTTCATAAAGGAGATTTCATCTCTCTTTGGGATTGATGAGAAGAACGTAAACTATTCAATAAAGGATATATTCAAGAAAAATACATCGACAATAAAAGGGATGAGAATAGATGATTTGCTTAATAAATATCATGTAAGCAGGGAAAAAGACATAGGAGGATTATTGTTAAATGATGATACTGATGCACGATTGATTGCACTTGCTCAGTATGAATACAGAATAAGTAAAAAGCTGACTAAAGCAGAAAAAAAAGTAGAATCCTTAAAGAAGAAATTGGAAGATACTTTAAATGAATATGATAAAAAAGAGATAGAAGAATCGCTATTGTATGCAGAAGTACAAGTTTATACATACAATAAGATTCTATATGATACAGAATCTATTGATGATGAATATACAATGGATGCAATGATGGCAATATACATACAAGCACAATCGCTTGATGGTTTAAGCAGTATGTTGACAAATTATGAAACAGATTCTGTGACAAACAACCTATCTCTTTCAAACATAGCATATGTCATGGATAAATTCATATCCGACCCAGAATATGACAAATATAGACAACTTGCTGATTTTATGATGGAAGATGTCGGTTCTCGCTATGAGGCAATAAGGGATGTTTACTATGAAGCTGAAAACAAATTGCTAAAGAAAGAGGATATGTACTTCCCTATCAAGCATCTCAAGGAAATAGAAAACCAAGGAAATGTAATGTCCTATGGTGCATTCTTTGAAGGAAAGGGCTATGTATCTGACAGGTTCACAAATGATAGAACAGGTTCAAGGTATGCAATAGATTTTGATGTTATTGATACATATCTAAATGCAATAAAGAAACAGGAGCATTATATTGCATTCAAACTGTTGACTGATGAGTATTCCAAAATGTTCAACAAGAATGGTGATTTGGCAAAAGCTTTCATGGCACTGAACAAAGACAAGCAAGGAAAAGCAGAACAAATCATAACACAGCTATATGATTACAATGAGGCTATAAAAGGACATACAAATATTCCTAACGACTTGAATTCTCTTGTTGCAAAGATACGAAACAACTTTGTGGTTGCAAAGCTTTGGGGAAACATAGCAACGATACTTCAACAGTTCCCTACATATCTTCTTGTAGCAAACAAGATTGGTTGGAAAAAGGCGACAGAAGGACTTGTTGAGTTCATGAGGATGGGAAAAGATAGATCTCAATTCGTATATAATCTATCACCTCAGATGAGATATAGGGCAAAGATCGAAACCGATGTGTATAAATCATACAGAAACAATTCCGTGTCCAAATTGGAAAAATGGGCTGATGACAAATTCAATGTTGATTTAGACAAAGGTATACAGTCATACAGGAAAGTAATCGACTGGGGAATGGGACTGATAGAAAAAGCTGATAGAAATGTTTCAAATGCAATGTGGTATTCAATATACAAAGCAAAGCTCGAAGAATTGTCACACAGCAATCTGTTCGAAACCAATGATGAACTGCAACAAGCAGCTGCAACAGATGCAACACAGACTGTAATGGATTTGATTCCTAGCTCAAATGTAAAGGATAATGCGCTAGCATATTCAAACAGGGATAATGCAGTAAAAGAACTCCTATTATTCACAAATCAGTTGAATAAACAGTTCAATATCTTATATGGGGACATCGTTGACTTTTCAAAGAAAAACTGGAAACAGAAGCTTGGAGATTTCATTTTGCATGATTTGATTCTAATAGGAGCGGTATCTGCAGTAGCATCAATACTTTCTGGAACACCTTTCCCTGATGATAATGACGATGATAAATGGAAGGCATTCTGGACAGAATTGGGCTGGTACACACTAGGAGAATCAACAGGTATGATTCCTATCATAGGTTCATCCTTGAAGTCAGTAATCACAGGAACAACTTATTCTGATACAAATATAATTGAGCAGATAAACAGATTGAGGAATACATTGTCAAAGCCAGCAGGAGAAAGGACAGACCATCAGTTGCTAAACGCTACAATGGGAGTTGTTTCAGAAGCTGGAACACTTTTTGGATTCCCTTCAAATGCTATAATGAAATCATACAAGGCAATCCTCAACCTTGCAGATGATGCATCAATCGGAGATGTCGGATACCTTGTAAACACAAGAACTGGTGACTTCTACACCAGTCTAACTGAATAGGAGCAACAAATGGCAGATAGAATAAATTTGGAAGTTAATCATATTACGGCAGGGAAATTCGTCCCTGTCGGAAATCAAGATTTATCATTGAAACAAAAGATCCGTGCAATTGGGCAAACAGTATCATCCAATTCAGACAGCATAAAGATTAGCATTCTTGAAGGTCTTGCAAATGATAATGTATTAAGCCCAGAGGAAAAGATAGTTCTTAGACAGGAACTCGATTATATCATCACAGGATATGCAATGATCGAGAAGAATGTAAAAGAAATAGGATTGGAGAATTCAAAGGAGTTCCAAGATTACAAGAAGGTATACGAAGAGTTACTGGCAACAATAGAGCCTGTTCTTGAGGATATGACAACATCATCAAATGTAGATTCAAACTTCTTGGATATATTTAGGAAATATTCATCATATGCAAATGTTCTAAATAACTATTTAATAGCATATCAAGCTGGATTGCAATCAAACTTGATGAAGTATTCACTTGTTGTTAAACCATCATTAAAGACAATAGGCCCAGGGGAAACTGCAAATATAACTGCCTACATATATAAAGGCGATGCTGATATCACAGAACTAGAAATGAATAAATTGGAAGAATCATCACCATCCAATCCATACCCAACACTATTCGACTGGAAAATCCAAGGTACAATTGATGATGCAGGATTTGAGACGAAATATAAAGGAAAAAGAGAGTTCCCTATAAGCTTCTCAGATATAAAGGGAACTCATTTCGTGGTATCTTTTTCAAGTCAAATAGATGTCTAGGTTCTATATAAATCAGTTCGATATACATATCTCCAATTCTTTTCTTTGAACTTCTCGAATTCCAGAGGTTCTACAAACTTGTAGTAAAGATATCTAAGATTGTATTTCATGTTCTTCAATGTGCATTCAATTATATTTGATACATGCCATTTAAATGAATCTGTATATGGAGGTCCAAATGTTGCAAAAGACAAAAAGAAATCAAAATTATCATAAAAATAATAAAATCCCAAATCTGGGAAAACCTTAGAAAATGCAATACACAAATCTATTATTTTTGCCTTATCCCTAGGTTCTTTCTCATTCTCATAATACTTTCTTAAAATTCTATCTATCTCATCACTCTCAGATTTAGATAAAAAATAACTTTCCTGCAATCCACCCTTTTCTAGATACTTCGGTGGTGTATCAAAAAATGGATCATCAAGTATATTGAAATCATCATCAATAACAGGTCTCGGATAAGAAACAAAAGCAAGAAATGCAGTCAAAGCAATAATCCAAAACAACAACCTCTTAATAAATTTTTTCATAATCTCCTCTTAATTAATCTTAGCAACCAATTTTGTAAGCATCTCCTCTGGTGTTCTGGCATCATAACAAGTATGCCATTGCTTATGCCCCATGAGTTCCTTTACCGTATCTTCATCATAAACATTTGCCATTCTTGTCATAAATGTTGTTCTCAATGAATATGGTGGCCTGTTTTTAATATCAAACCCATGTCTAATCATACACCTTTTATAATGCAATCGTGTACAATTTATTTTTATTGGTTCATTGTTAACAGTAAATACAAGTCCACTCTTTATATCTTCCTGCTGTATATGTAACTTGATAAGTTTTGTTGTGAAGTCTGTCAACAAACCTACTTTGTATTCATATCCATTGTTTGAAGTCTTTATTGAATGCTTAACTTCATTTGTTAAAGAATCTACTGACTGAGCTGTATAAACACCATTGATCTCTGGATAAAAACCACGGATATCAAAACCAGCAACTTCCCCTGGTCTCCATCCAGTATCAATCATCATGTAAAAAAATGCTGCCCATTTTAAACTTCCCCAAAACTCAACTGCTGCATTTATTTCTTCTGGGAACATTATCTCCAATTCTCGTTCTGAAAATCTTCCTCGTTTCTTTGTTTCTGCTTTAATCCTTATAACATCATCAACAGGATTTGATTCTATTATCCTATTAAGCTTAGCCCACTTCATTATAGTAGATACAAGATTTAATAACTTATTCTTTGTTTCATCAGCTAATTCTTCATTACTATTCATTTTTTTAAGATTGAAATACCAATCCTGTATCAAGTATGAATCTATATCCCTTATATCCATATCCCCAAAATATGGGAGAATTCTTCGTTTAAGGTTTTCCTCAGAATAATACCACCAGCTATCAGCTTTTTTTTCATTTGTTTTTCTACATAACCATTTATAAGAGCCTGCATCATCCCTAGTAAACATATCCATTGCAATATCATTAAACAGAATCTTTTTACTGATTATGTTTTTCTCATACCACAATTTTGCTTCAGCCAAGCTATCACATCCTGTAGATTTCCACAATCCATTCTCATCTAGATATTGAACCTTTCTGTTTTTTGCATGTTTAAATCGGGTTTTGTTCATACTAAAATGTTAATGTTGAAACTTACAATTGTAAAGAATCTGAGTACATTTTAGTACAAAGTGTGACCAAATATAAAAAATCAATCATTTATATATTTACAAAACAACTAGTTTTATTATAATGGTTTATAACCATTAAAAGGAATCGTAGCTCAGAGGGAGAGCACTACCTTCACACGGAACTCTGAACCAAAATATTAACGATTGTAACTATCAACCTTAATATTTGTAAGTTACATTTATTAATGTCCCTAGTTACACTTGTTAAGATTTGATGTTAGAATTAGTTCATGCTAGTTTCTTACAACTCTTCACAAATTACTGTGTTCAAAACTGTGTCCATGCCTGAAGGCGTTATTATCGAATACCAGTTTTCGGACAATCCTAACGACCCGCCTCTAAAATACATTCCTTATGTATTTGGTGGGCATGTCGTAAGGTTTAAAGGTGGTGTGTTGGGTGATAACAATGATGATGACTGGTCTAAAAACCCAGTGCAAAAAGGCAAGTATAAATGGATGAGAGTGTCCACGGATGGTGGAAAAACTTGGTCTTACACAAATCTAAATATAGAACCATCATCATTCAAAATTGGATGTTCTAAACTAACATTTACGCTTAATGCAAGAGAGGTTGTTGAAAGAGACGATAATCTGCAATTTTGGGTAGAACGTACAAACGTTCCTATTTATGAGCAAGCGACTTGGACCGTTACTCCTCCTACTCTGTTGAAAGATCCAAATTCAATTCATAATGATTATATCGATGTTATTGTTCCAAAAGGATTCAAGGACAAATATTTCACTGTAGAGCTAGCAGTTGGCTCATTTACCAAAACTGAAAAAGTTGAAATCAGAGGAGAGATTACTGGTTCTATTGTAAATGAGAAACTTCCAACAGTTGTATCAACGATAACACCACCAGATGCATCAATATTTCCTAAGATACTTCTAGATGGGGTTTCGCCAATACGAGATGGAGATTACTGCATTGTAATATTTGATATACCCAATACAGATAGATATTCAATCCCATATAGATATTCAGAAAAGATAAATCCAGACACCCTAAAGGTAATCGGATGGGAACCTTCTACTGAGAACGCTAATAATCATTCAGAAATAATGGGAAGTTGCTTGCAAGAGATATTAGCGAATTCTAAGACCGTACCATCATTCTCTGCATACTATGGATTCTTCCAAAGCTTGGTTGCAAACGATGCGTTCATCAAGTTCCTTAGTTCTGAATATATAAATATAAAAGGTGCAATATATGGTGGTGGTTACGATAAAGAAGGAAACAATAAAACAGGACAAGCTGGTACATATATTTCAAGTAAAGGATTATTAAAGGCAACTCGTGCAGATATATCTGGTAAACTTGCATGTTTTACAGAACAAGGACAGAAGATATTTGAAACAGATGCACTAACAACAGACTATGAAGTAGTTGCCCCTACTCCATATATGTGCAATTTAAACGATATTGTAAGTTTTATCGATAATGGAAAAGAATATAATATTGAAATTGGAGGATTTACATATTACACAAGATATTTTAAGCAAAATGTTTTAACTAGAATCAATGAGAATGCTTATAGGACATCTATTACAATTGGATATGAATGTACAGCCACTATAAAAGTATCATATAGCATAACAGGTATAGGTTCAGATAAGGGCATTGATGTAAAAATAATATCTTCGTTAAAAGGTATAATTTGTAATATAGAAAATCATAAAGGAACATTTGAGAATTCATATAATGCATCCTCTAATGAATCATTTGAAATAAGAATATCTACAAATGATGGAATATTCCAATCTAAAAAAGCAATGCTTGATATAGGTCTTTCTGTTGGACAGGTTCTTATATATGACAATATAAATGCAAGCAACAAACTAGCTTTTAGACCCAATATAGATAATTTATATACTTCATCTGAGATCATTGTAAATTCGTTTAATTCTAAGAATTTCTTAAAGTATTCGTCGTTTTCATTTTTGATTGATTCTTTAAATAAAGGACTTGAATTTGCAGTATCTAATTCAACATTAACAGTTGATGGTGTATTGATTAATGCAAAATCTGCTATTGTATATGACAACAGTATACGCTTCACACTAACAGATGGAACTATAAAAGAATATTATTCAACTGAATTCTCAGATATATCAAAATATGGATATCGAATAACAGGAGCTATGACTTTAAAAGCATCTGGATTAGGAATTAGAGTATCTGGAATATTACCTATATCAAATGATTATGAGGGTATCATTGGAACAAAGGATAAAAGATTCGTAGGATTCTTTAATAGAATTGATTCCACAACAATAAATCAGCAAGGAACACAGAATACAGTATGGGGGGCTGTTGCAAATTAATGACCGTATTTTCACATGGAGAGCATATAACAGCAAGTAAATTGAACTCAATATTGAAAGAACAAGAGATAAATGCTGAATGCGCATCTCAAGATAGTTCTGGTTCTAGTTTTTACGAAACATACTTCTTAAAAAAAGATGTTGTGATATTTCTAAGATTGGAAGCAGGAGAAAGTTCATCTTCTGGAGCTGCATATAAACATGCACGAATAAGAATCAACAGAAGGGAAAACAATAAATATGTACAACTATTGAACTACGAATTACAGAATGGCATTGAAAATTTTGATTTTAGGATAGATATAGATGGAGAATACAAGATTGAAGGAGAAGCTCAAGGTTCATATGAATTTGGAACAAATGAAAATGGTAATCAATGGGAAAGCCGTGGATATGCGTTTGTTGGAATAAGATTTATGCCAATACCAGCATCTGCAGAAATTGGAAAACCAATAATACATTTAGATAATCCTAGAATTAGTTTAAATATTATTCATGGGACTCCTTTGACAGTAAATGTATTGAACAGTGGAAGAATAACAACATTAAACAAATAGGAGTACAAAATGAGAGTAGATATATATAATGCAACAAAAGAAAAACTTATAACTTCAATAGACGCATTAAGAATACTATATAGAGATAATGAATTATCAATCGGCTTGAAAGATGGATTCAATCAAATATTCAAATCTTTAAAAAGAGATAGTCTTACTATAATTGAGATAACAACAGAGAACTCTGAAAAGCTTCAATTTCTATGCTCTTTTATTTCATATAACTATATAATCTATCAAACAGAAAATGACATATATAACGTAAGTGACAACACTGCCCTATTCAAGGTTCTACAGTAAGGAGACTCACAATGACACCAGAAGAGATAAAAGCATTAGTAACACAGGAAGTGAACAACGCTCTTGGAACAGCCAAGGACTTCGACGCCGTGAACATAGACCTATCAAAGCCTGCAAGCATGTCTGACGAGGAGTACAAGAGACAGCTAGCTAAGGTATATGTGATGGCTTTGGACTACCGTAGCGCAATGAGTGATACAGGAGAGATAACTGGTGCTCCAATCTGTGGAAACCTAGATGCCAACGAGATGCTGAAGCGCTACGGAATCGAGGAGATACAGACAATCTTCCAAGAGAAGCTAAATGCATTCAATGCCAATGCTGCAAACAAGACCGATACCTATAACCAAAACCACGAAGACAAGATTTTGGCTTATAACAACAATGCAACAGAGAAGACAATTACTTTCGATGGTCATGTAGCAGACAAGATTCAAGAAATAAACAATCATGTGGATACTGTAAATAAGCCAGCTCTTAACGAATTCACAGAGACTAAGAAAACAGAGCTTAATACATTTACAGAGAACGAGGAGAAAGAGCTTAATGCCCACAATACACAGAAAATTGCAGAATATGATGCAAACCATCAGAAGCAATTGAAGGCTTATAACGACAACACTACTGTCCAGACAACAGCATTCAATAACAACGCTACTGCAAAGACTTCAGATTTCAACAATAATGCAAGTACTCAGACCACTGCATTCGATACTCACGTGGTCTCAAAAACTGGAGAGTTCGACCAACATGTAACTGGCAAGCAAGGTGTTTTCGATGCAAATGCATCAACAAAGACTGATGAGTACAATGCAAACCATACAGCTAAGCTAAAGATCTATAATGATAACGCTGCTTCCGACTTGGCTTCTCTTGCTACAGCTAGGGACTCTGCTATATCTAGCGTACAGGCAGAGGGAACAAAGCAGATAGGATTAGCCACGGAACAGGCTGAGACAGCCACAGCTAAAGCTACAGAAGCTTCCACTTCAGCAAGCAACGCAAAGGCAAGCGAGACCAACGCTTCCAGCTCTGCTACATCTGCAAGTGGCTCGGCTTCCACTGCATCCACCAAGGCGTCAGAAGCTTTAGCTAGTGCCAACAAGGCGAAGGATTGGGCTTCAAAGGAAACAGGAGCCGTAGAGGGAAGTCTTCTATCTGCAAAGCAATATGCAAAGAATGCACAGGCCAGTGCTTCTAGCGCATCTGCTTCTGCTACATCAGCAAGTGCTAGTGCGCAGACTGCAAGCTCTAAGGCAACAGAAGCAAGCAATTCAGCGACATCCGCATCGGAATCTGCAAGCACTGCTACGACAAAAGCGTCTGAGGCATCGGCTTCAGCTACAACAGCAAGCACTAAGGCTTCTGAGGCAAGTGCAAGTGCAACTACTGCTTCGACTAAGGCAACGGAAGCTTCTACATCAGCTAGCAATGCGAAGGAATCAGAGGACAGTGCAACCGCTTCCGCTTCAAGTGCCTCCGCTTCGGCATCCAGTGCTTCAACATCGGCTAGTATAGCTTCAACAAAGGCTTCGGAGGCTAGTACCTCTGCATCTAACGCCAAAGCATCTGAGACCAATGCCAAGGCTTCAGAGAATGAATGTACACGCCTTGTTGGACAGATTGATACCGCTAGAATCGATAGGATTGAAAGCGACCTAAATAAAGAGATTGCTGACAGAGAAACTGCTGTCACTGAGGAAGCATCAGAAAGATCTAGTGCCGACACAGCACTTGGATCTAGAATAACAGATGAAACTACTGCTCGTACAAATGCTGATAAAAACTTACAGACGCAAATTAACGAAAGACGCCTTCCTGCAGGCTCTTTTATATGGTATACGGGAGAGACTGCTCCTACTGGTTATCTTGTGTGTCAAGGACAGGCTGTATCTAGAACAACATACAGTGCATTGTTCAAAGCAATAGGAACAATCTATGGTGAAGGTGATGGTTCAACAACGTTCAATGTACCCAATATGCTAGATGGTAATGGACGCTTTATTAGAGCTACAGAGACACCTTCAAATACAATGCAGGATGATGCGATAAGGCCCATTAATGGCGATTTTACAATTGGAGGTGCAGAATGGTCTACTCATATAAGCAATGGAAGTTTTTCTTTATCTTCTATTCCTAGAAGTCAAGGTTGGTTTGGCGGTCATACTCAACAACAAGAAGGTGTAAAAGTAATATTTAATTCAAATACATATACATCAATAGAGAATAGACCTGTGAATATTGCTTATCTACCGCTAATAGCTTATTAGGGGAAGATAAGAAATGTTATACGGATGAATGTCTGTTCCATTGGCATGACCAGCCATAGGGTTATCTTCTTTGTTTCCATTATTGGCATTAAATGAAATATTTCTAGACCAAGTACCTCCATTATTTCCAACATAACCATCTGTTTTTGTTGTTGAATCCTGTTTAAACACACCTGACAAATAATTATGTGTTTTGTATGACCATGCATTAAAACCACCAGTAATGGGCCTTAGTAACTAATCAAAGGTAGATAACTTACATTGTATGGGCGAATCTCATTAGCCGTGGATAAGACTCTTGAGATATCAAAAGAAACTCCATAGTTAGTATTCTTTGTCGTTCGTGTAGAGGATGCTATGCCTTTTTCTTTTTCCAAATCTTCTTGATAAAGGCTAAAACATCCACTTCCATTATTGAATTGATAAATACCAAATAATCCGATATTACCTTTAATGGGCCTTACATTCACAAAGATGAATACTCATGTTATAGTGTAGCTGGCATAGCCATAAATGGTGGACGGTTAGCCTTCTGATTGACAATTGGATATCGGGAGGCGTTGCTTCCCGATTCTACAGCAATGTTGATAAGGGAGGTAGCCTATGGATGCATATGAGATCTTAATGATTGTATTCACAGTCATTGGGCTTTTGGTAGCAGTAAGTAGAAAAAAATAATCCGTCCTCAACCTAGCAAGTTGGACGGATTTCGTTTAACAATGTGAAGGTTAACCGTTCATTCGGCTATGCCTCTCTATTACAATCTAATCATCAATATGCTTTTTTGTCAAATATTCAACGCCATGACCTGTGCTTGCAGAGGATCTATCTTTGCACGCATTTCTTTTCGCTTTGCAAGAACATCTACATATTGAGATTGAGTGTCTGGTTCTTCAATGATTTTCAGAGTTACATAATCCGTAGCTTCAAGATAGGCCTTTGCTTCCATGATTTCTCTTTCAAGTCTTTCTTTCTCTATAACTTCTTGAGGTTTTACAGGTTTTGTGCGAAGAGCATTAGAAGGAAGAGGACCAAGTTCTTTCATGAACCTTGGTTCTGATTCCCAGTTATCCTCTGGAAGCCAATAAGCAGTTCCACCTACATAGTTTCCATTATCATCCATATGTTTTCTATGGTCCTCTCTTGCTTCCCATGCGGAACCATTCCATACAGGTGTATAAGGTGCATCTAGAGTTGGTGGTGCTTCAAATGTGCAATTGGCAGGAAGAGGGAAAACGCCTTCCTCTAAAGGTGACTCAAAAGCGACACTCTCTCTAAGATATACTCCATCCTTGTCATACATGTAACATACTTTTGTATTCATAAATTCTCCTTGTTTCAATAATAACACATCCCTATTAAATAGGGTATTATTAGGCCCATTACTGGCGATTTTGCAGTTGGAGGTGCAGAATGGTCTACTCATATAAGCAATGGAAGTTTTTCTTTATCTTCTATTCCTAGAAATCAAGGTTATTTTGGTGGTCATACTAGTCAATATGAAGGTGTAAAAGTAATATTTAAATCAAATACATCTACATCAACAGAGAATAGACCTATGAATATTGCTTTCTTACCCTTAATAAGCTATTAGGGGTAGGAAACTGATATTGTACGGATGAATATCTGTTCCGTTTGCATGACCAGCCATAGCGTTTCCATAATTTTTATAATTATCGTTAGCATCAAAATATATATTTGCAAAATTTACATCGCCACCTCTAAAACCGCCGCTTCCAGAGTTAGAGCCATGCATGGCACCATTGTCCATAGTGTCCTTATAATCAGCACCAGCTCTATACATATATCCAGTAATGGGCCTAATCACACCATGTTACAATTCTTGAGATCCTTCTTCTTACACCAGTTTGAGGCTTTCTTAAATATCTCATTGTGGTCTTTATAGAAGCATGACCCATTAATGACTGCAATAATCGTAAATCTTTGTTCCTCTCATAAAATTGACGTGCAAAGAACGCTCTCAATTCATGAGGATGCATTACGGATTTATGTATTCCATATCGCTCAGCAAATCTATGCATATAGCATCTAACCTGTCTATCGGAGCATGTTATCATCGGTCCATCAGGCATAACTGGAAGAACAGCTTTCCTTAAGCCACTAGCGAAGAATACACGCCTAGCCTTTGTTCCCTTACCTATGATATCGACATATCCTCTATCAACATCCTTGCGTGTTATCTGCATGGCTTCTGAGATTCTCACTCCTGTTCCTGCTATAACCTTAATCATGCAGTACCAGTTGTATTTTTCGTCATTGTATAAGCCCTCGCAAAGCTTTTGGAACTGGGTTAATGTCAGTATATTATCAACGTAATTAGGAAGAGGAACAGATACATTTTTGAGCCTGTATTTAACCCTCATGAACTCTGCGTATTTGTTGATTGCGTATATCCTAGTCGCAACAGATGTAGCTTTAGTACGTTTAAGCTCTTCTTCTTTCCATCTGCACATGGAATCGGCTTTTAATTCATAACCTTCTGAGAGAAAGCACTTTACAGATGATGTGTATGTCATGATAGTAGCCTTGCTGAGATTCTGCTTCTTAAGCCACTTCTCGAAATTGTTTAGATCCATTTCATGTTCTCCTATCCTAAATGGTATAAGCCAGAGAACAAAAAAAGGAGCTGGTTTCCCAACTCCCATAACACAGCATGTCGATAGAAACAACGACATTGCGAAAGCTATCTATTCAATAGAAAATGCTTAAGCATATATAGAATACATAGCTTCATACGAAATATCAAGATTCAATATTCCGTTCCTTAAATCTCTCAACCGCATAATCAGCAAGAAAGGATTCAAAACTTGAGTATCCATTCTTTTTTGATACATTAAACCTATATCGAATCAATTGCTGATATCCAATCCCCATTATTTCGGCAAGCTTCTTAAGATTCATATCTTTCTTGCTTATAGAAACAATAGAGTCCATCATCTCCTTCTCTCTTGGTGTCATAATTAGAATCATTTTTCAATTTTAACAGTTATAAATAATACCTAATAGGCAATAAATATTGCCCTGTAGTCAGTTGATATAACAAAGTAGACTTATTGTATAGGAGATTAACTATGGCAGAATTTGCATCAAAGGGAGTAGCCGGAAGTGGCTTAGGTTTGGGCATTGCAGGAACTGCGTTGGGAGTACTCAACGGTGGTTTGGGCAATCTGTTTGGTGGTTCTTTTGGCAATGGTAATGTATGTAGCGACAACGTTGTCGTCAATCGCTACGATTTGAAGAGGGAGCAGGAACTTGCATCCAAGGATTCCGAAATCTCACTCCTCAAATCAAACATCTACACAGACCAGAAGATTTCTGATGTCTACGAAAGACTTTCAGTAAGAATCAGAGGTGTTGAGGATCAGATTGCACAGCAGGCAGTCTATAATGCAACAAACACAGGAATGCTCAATTGTCTACAAGGACAGGTAGCACAGTTGCAGGGGCTTACAAAGTTGGTAATCCCAACAGCATCAATTTGTCCGGAGCCAATGCCAAGGTACAATTCATTCACAGTACCTACAGGTACAGCACCTGCTACAGCGGCAAAGGCATGATTTAAGGAGTAAGAGATGGTAACTTTTGAACAGGTAAAAGAAGGTATAGCAAAATATATTGACAGGGAATTGGCAGACAAACTTCAAGGCTTTAAGAAATGGGCAATAGTTGCATTGTCACTACCATTGTTGAGTTCACTTGAGGATAATGTTTTAAAACATAAGAAAGAAGCAGTTCTTGCTGGATATATGACAGAAGATGGTATGGTAAATATTGACTTGCTAGCTGATACCTTTATATCTGTAGCAAAAGGAAAAGGTAGAGTTACTGAGCATATACCAATGATTGGTGACGTTACCTTCTCTTATTCCGACATAGAGATTTTAAAGAAATACATCAAGGAATAAAACAATCCCCTTTCTTGGCAAGGGGAACAGCCAGTGGCTACTTTTACGAACAATAGCTGACGGAGTGCTTTTGGTTAGGGAAAGGTAAATCGTGAACCCTTTTATATGTAGCTACTAAGAGATAATATCACAAAAATAAAAGTCAATACAGCTAATACATTTTTATTATATAGTAAAAAATTAAGTCAATTTCAGTATAATTATTTCTATATTAAACTGTTCCTATGGCAGATAGGAAGGATTTAATTGAGGAGAGGATAGATGAAATAAGGCAGACACTCAACGAGTGTGATTTATCTGCATCTAGTAAAAACTACCTAAATGATGTCGTAAATTTGATAGATCTTGTAGACAAGGAAGTCAATGACGCTCACTACAGAATAGATATAAGAAAGAGTGAATATAAAGAATTGATTGAATCAATGACAGAACTAAACAAAGAACTGTCAAACCTATCTGGGATGCTTAAGGAATATGCCTCAACAAGCAACAAGTTGATTGAGGAATACAGTACAAAAGTAACTCAGATAATACATTCAGACAGGAAACAAAATCTTTTCATATCTATCTCAATGTTAGTCCTTAGTTTGTCATGTGCAACAGTCTTCTCGGGGATACCTGTATTAGGGAAGATTTGGAGCTTTATTCAAAAATTACCTATATAGGAGGAATTGATATGGATTATGTATTGGCAACAGCCTTCAGCAACTACTGGCATACGTCTGGAGACTATATAACATTATTCATTCTTTCTGCTTTTGGTTTTGCAATTTTCGGAGAGCTTATAAAGAAAAGTATTTTCCCAAAACTGTCAGAATCAGAACGAGAACTGAATGTTCAAAGGACATGTCCAAAGTGGCTTGGTCTTGTTATGGGATGTGTATGGACTGCTGTTTTTGGAATTATCGCAGTGGTGGCTCATAAGCTTGGTGCTGAAAGATGCCAGATTATTGGAGGATTGTATTTCTTTCCAATAACACTCGTCATCTATTTCTCATACCAATGGGCTATAATGCTGTTGGTAAAAAGAATCATGAAATTCCTAATGCCAAGATTCATGACAGGAGACGAGCGTCTAAAAGCAGATAAAGAGGTTGTGATAGTACCCAGGGGAACTAAGGTTAAGAGAGTAGATAGAAATGAAGTTGATTAATCTTCTTATTGGTGGAATCTTTGCAATTGTTGGTATCATTTTTGGAGTAACAATAAAGATTAAGAATAAAAAGATACAGAAATTGGAACAAGAAAATAAGATAGCCAATACAAATCGAATCCATCAAGAATACGAATCATCAATCATAAAAAAAGAGAATGAAATCTCTAAGGCCACCATTGAATTAGTTCAAGAGGTGGCTAATACAAAAGAACCACCAATGGAGAAGCCAAAGACAAATGATGAAGATAGTACAAAACTTTCTGAAAAGGAAAAGGAGCTTGCTAGGAGCCTGTCTACTGATCCTTTTGATTTGTAGCTGTTCCACTACAACAGAATATGTGCCATTGGAACCAAGAGCACCCAAGATAGAACGACTGGAAAACGTAATAAGCAAATGTATTCTTGATGGCATAAAAGGTCCTTTGGACCTGATAAAAGAGCCTGAGACAATAAGTGAGCTTTTATATAACGCATCTGTTTATAGAGCTGCATATATAAATTGGCGAACTTATGCCACTGCTCTAGAGAATTACTATAATAGCATCGTAGATATAATGAATAGCGATGCAGAAGGAGAAAACAATGCTATATCTATCACAACAGAATGAAATCAATGCGATTCAGATTACCAAGGAAAATTATAATGAAATTGTTTGTCGCTATGATGGATATCAGATTATAAATGAGAGTCTATATGGTGCAGACGGCACAAGGAAAAACGATGACCAGTGGATTTGTGAGTTCAACACTCCAGATGGTATAGTAATAAAAATCATGACAGATGCTCTGTTTAATTTAATCTTCAAGAAAAAGCCAGAGGAGAAATTCGCTCTTGCAGACTTGGCCCTGCAGGGGAAAAGAGCAAGGCTAGAGGATTTCCCAGAAGGAGATTATGTTGAATGGAATGGCTTCGCATGGTCAATCACAATGAGTGGTATTAGAACGCTATACTCACCAACTCCAGAGGAATTGACAAACAAGGTTTGGCTTGTTGCCAAATAAGATAAGGGTGGCTAATAACCACCCTTTCTTCAAATCATACGACCATAAGCATCCTTTAAGCCGATGGATCTAAGATACTTCTTAGATATCTTGTGCTCCATCTGCAAGAAACGTTTATATTGCCTATATTTCTTCTTTGTACGTTTACTCTTCTTTACCCTATCTTCCTTTTGGTCTGCTTTCCAAGACATGTATAATTTATTTACTTTTGACATAAACACTCCTATAGTTTTAATACATTTTTATTATACAATAAAATATAAAGTTTTTATATAGTATTTTTCTTCCTCCTAATCATCCATATCAGCATCTCTGGAATCCAATAGCTTAATCCACTGATCTATGTACCAAGGTATTACCAAGAACAGAAATACAATCCCCCATAAAATCTTCACTACAACCGTTTCTAAATTTACCATCAAATTCAAGAAAGTGAATCCCAATATAATACCTACAAGCAACAATTGGATTACGATAACTACAAACGATATGTAATCTGAATTAATTTTTCTTCTCTTCATTACCAATCCTAAACATCTGCTCAATATTTTTTATCCTAAACATCTGTCTTTGAACCTTGTATTCCTTTATATCGTTGATATCCTTATCGCTGATGTGTGATAGATACTTGATTTGCTCTAGCATGATTTCAACGTCTGCAATCTCTTCTATGGCATCGACTCTAAGTGAGTTTTTAACAGCACTCTTAGCAAGCTTCACGCCTAGCTCGTTCAGTTCCTCCACAGCCTTTATGCACTGGTTATGGAATCCGTAATGGTCTGCTATGTATTTAATTTGTTCGTTCAACTTCTTCCTCCTGTATCTCTACCTCAAAATCCTCGAATATCTTCTTTGAATAGTACTCAAGCTTGTTGTATCCCTTGTAACCTATCAATGGTCTTATAGTTGTGAACAACTTGTTTTTGCATAGGAACAAAAGCAATACATAGCTTCCTTTCTTGAGTTGATATTCACCTTCATTGCCTTTTTCATCCACATATAATGTATCGTAGGCAATAAGCTCTTTGGGCGTATCATGGCTTATTGTTATTGGAGACACTGCAATGAGTTTTGCAATGTCCCCTCTGTTTATACCCTCAAGCTTGTTATACTTGTGAGAAAACTTAATCTTGTTCATTAAAAACTTTGAATCCTACTATTCTTTCCTCAAATATAGGGAATAGTTGTACTGGGTCTTTCCTGTAAGAGATATCTTCAATAAATGTTTCTGCGATATCTTCTTCGTTATATGCTACTAACAGATATCCCCAATAGATACCATCTTCATCTTGTAAGAAGACATCAACACGAGTAGCAGTAGAATAGTTGAATAACCAATCCACATCATAGATTCTTTCAATAAACTCTTTCTTTGTCATTTAATCCTCCAATATTAAGCTCAACAAGATTTAATTTTATCAACCAATTCACACAATTGATTGGCAAATTCGCATTTTTTGGTTTCTATGTTAAACAAGTCGCAATCCTCACATCCATAATACTCCTTGCTATCATCAGCTTTCGCATAGCACTCATTTCTCATCTCTATTAACTTATTGAATTGGTCTAGCCATTTTTGTTCCATTTAATCCTCCTCCCTTGCTTTAATTAATGCCGCAAGGTTATCCACATATTGCTTTGACATGTCTGCAAGGCTATTTGTGTAGTTATCTATTACAGTAGACAAGGATTCTTGATAACGAGTCCTCATCTCCTCCAGCGTCTTATGGTATTCAAGCTTCATACGGTCATAGGACCTAGCCATATAATTGTTCAGAACCATATCAAACCAATGATCACAAACGTTGTGATTATGAATACTTCTACTACTGCCATTAAATAATCTCCTTGAAAATACTCTCCAATACTGGCACAGGCATTGAGTTTCCAGCCTGCTTGTATAGAGCCATCTTGTACCTTCCTCGTCGTTGCTGGACCTTGGAAGCATTCTCGAAATCCCTATCGTTGTATCCCATGAGCCTCCAACACTCACGCTCTGTCAGATAGCGATATCCATCCTTCTTCTTGATTACTTGAGCAGGAGTCCTATCCTGCCTTGTCGTAATCGTATAGGCGTAGTCAGAAATGACCGTAGCACGCTTTATTCCCTTATTCCCTATTACGTTCAGCACAGAAGGTTGTGTGACGTCATAGACCGCATCCTCATCAATCTCAACATAATCTATGGCCTTTATGGTAACTCCTATATTGCGAAGGGCACAGCGTGGTGCCCCTATTCCTCCAAACAGTTCAAGTAGTTGCATATTGTTTTTCTGTTATTCCTGCTTTTCCATAGCTTCTATGAACTCTTCCATGTAAGGTAGAGACTTAATCCATGCACAGAACTCGTGCCATTCAGTAAGCTTGTGGTTCTTACGCTGTCTGTAGATATTCAGTAGCTCCTCGTAGTTTGTATCTATGACTCTTCTTTGCATGAAAGATTCGGGAAGATAAGTCTTGATTTGTTTGAAGATGGAATCCTTCATAGCCTTGTCTGTTTCCCTATTGTATTCATCAATCAGTCTATTCAAGGTTCCAACAAGCAGGGTTTCAAGATTATAGGCACAATTACCACTATCGAAAGAGAAGTCTTCATGAGACAGCTTCCTCTTAGTAATCAAGTGCATTGTTGAGCTAGAGTTTTTCTCAACGAACTTGTATGTATCAAGCTCTGTCCACCAGTAGCGTGGTGCCTTAATCTCTGCTTGCACATGAATCATTCTGAGGAACTTTCTATGTTCTGAACCACCCTTGATTAACTTCTTGCAAAGTCCCATGTCCTTCTCTCCCATTAGATAGTGGTTAGCACAACGCTTTTGGACGTCTTCTGTATAAGGACAACCATCCCTTCCACAGTTGTATGTACAGAAATAGCTATCGCTCTTCTCGTGGCTCTCAAATGGCATACGCATGCCGTACAATGCACCATCAAATCCAAATACGTCTATTGTTCTAATCTTTATCATTTCTCAACCTCCTTATTTTTGTCCCTATTTATTATTTCGTCGATAGAATCACAAAATTCTTTATATTTCTTTTCTTCTTCGTCTTTCATGATTTCGATGAATCTTCTTAGCTTTGCTTTATCGTTATTGCTCATACTAAACCTTTCTCTTTCATCTTCCTTACTAGCATTACAGCTTCAACGATGATATTAGCCTTGATTCTGAAGAGGTTATCAAAGTCGATATCGCCCTTTTTCCCTTGCTCTCCACCAGTCTTTTGAATCAACATCTTTTCAAGTTCCTCACAATTCCTTACAAGCGTTTTCAACTCGAACTCATGCTTCAACAAACCTAGTGAGATTATTGCGTTCTCTGCTTTCTCAAGTTCCTTTATCCTATCCATTGTGTTCACTCCTACTACATCGGGTGGTGTGAATTGTATTCAGTGAACCACGTATATTTCTCAACCTTGTTGGCTGGATGTTCTGGGTTGCTGATTCGGTCTATGTCGTCAAAGCCATCCCTTATCTCCAACTCTGCCAAGCGAAGAAGGTACTCTCTTTCGCCGTCCCCAAGATTCCAGTTCAGCAAAATCCTATCCTTCAAGCCCTCTACTGAATCCCTAACCGCCATCTTTGCAAGTTCTCTCTCTTTTTCTGTCATTTTTGTCTCCCGTAGTAAGAAAGCTTTCGCCTTCTCATGTCTGGATCGAACTCCTCAATTTCCTTTGGAGTGGTGTCATGCACCTTCTTCTGTTTGCAGCCATTGTGAGGGCGGATATAAATCCGCTCCTCTAAGCTTCCATGGCTTGATAGCTTGTAGAACCGACATATGGACATACCATCGTGGGTTAGTCCCTTGAAGTGTTTGCATTCATTACAGGCCATGCTTCTTCCTCCCCCTGTGCTTCTGCTTAAAACCGATAGTATGAGCCATAAGAGCGATTAAAGAACCATATGTATATTCTCTCATTCCTCTACCTTCTTTTCTTTAATCCAGATCTGAATCATTCCTTGTTCAACACCAATAGCTTCTACTTCACGATTAAGGGTTTCAGAACTAAGTAGCCTTCCACTTGTCGGAATAGTGTAGTTTTTGTCCTCATTGAAACCATCTGTTATAACTACTTGTTCCAAACCTTCTCTATTAACATCAACAAGATTTAAAACATCATCAACTGTTATCTTTTTCATTTCCTCTACCTCCTATTAAGTGCATATGCTCCAAGGATTCCATCAGCGTCTTTATGCTTGTGTATAAGTTCCTCGAATTCTGGGAACATCCTAATACCAATATCATGCGACTCTTGCTTCAAAGTCTTAGAGTCAGTACCCTTCTTTCTACTGGAAGGAAGTAATCCTTTCTGCCACTCTTTTGAGTCAACAAACTGATATCCGATATTCAAGGCTTCTAAAACTGTTATAGTCGCTTCCAAAGCCCTTACAGCAGATATTGTTGCTGTGAAGCGTGTTGGATTAATCATCGGGCGTTCAAGGAAAACAGAAAGGTTTTCACCAAAGCTAGAAGCTTCATTTCTTAGCTTATCCAGTCTATTGTAAAGCTCCCTTACATCAATCCTAGTAACATTCTTCTTTGCCTTGGTGTAGTCTTGTAGCTTTACTGTAGGCACTTCCCAGAAGCAGATAGGAGAGCCGTCTGATTTGACAGCTCCCACAGAACCAGTAGTTCCATTATCTATGAACAAAGTCATGCTTCCACCTCCACGAATTCTCCGCCCTTTAGCTGATAGAAGACATCTTCCCTGATTCTCTCTCCATCTACCTGCTCAGTTCTTACGCAAACTGGCGTCCAATAGCCATTCTCCTGCTTGTATTCAGCAAGGGTTATCCAAGACCTTTTTTTTGCTTTTGCCTTGCTGTTGATACCTATGGCTGCAACAATCGCACCATATCCAGAACTTGCAAGCCGTGCACCATATCCAGAACTTGCAAGCTGTGCACCTTCTCCAGAACTTGCAATCTGTGCACCATATCCAGAACTTGCAATCTGTACACCATCTCCAGAACTTGCAATCTGTGCACCATATCCAGAACTTGCAATCTGTACACCATCTCCAGAACTTGCAATCTGTGCACCATATTCAGAACTTGCAAGCCGTGCATAATCTCCAGAACTTGCAAGCTGTGCACCTTCTCCAGAACTTGCAATCTGTGCACCATCTCCAGAACTTGCAAGCCGTGCACCATATCCAGAACTTGCAATCTGT
>NFZC01010803.1_pt1 | contig 58941 bp, 45 predicted proteins | sample 1095391 | NCBI WGS metagenome assembly NFZC01 (sample SAMN03609890, study PRJNA323583) | gut metagenome | isolation source: feces | host: Rattus norvegicus | place: Denmark: Riget | collected 2013
TCTCCATCTTCATTAGTAACTATAACTGGAATTCCCTTCTTAGTTAGTTCTTCTGCTAATTCAGGATTAGTATCTTCCATATGGTGTTTATGAGCGTGTAGAGCACCTTCTGGTATTAAAATAGATCCTCCGTTTTGATAAGCTGGAATATCTTTCTTACTATTATATATACTCAGTAATTCTTCTTTAGAAAGTAGCTTTAAACCTTCTTTACCGATTCCCATTCCATATGATTGATAATTTTGTCCATTTCTTGTATTAAATAGCTGTTGATTGTACATATTAGACGTTGAAGGTACACTGGAGATTTTTTGCTTATTACCGATGTTTAGAGCAGTAAGATCTGCTGCTATTTGATTATTAGTTCTAATAGTATCATTGAATTTTTTACCACCTGTTAAAATATTTTTACCTCCCATAGTTTGAGTAATATCAATATCTGAAACCGCATTAGCGTAAGCACCTCTCATTTCATCAACATCTTTTGATTTTACAGCATCAATAGTTGTTGTAGCTAATTTTCCAATTCCTGGAATAGTTGAATTGAAAATTCCTCCAGCAATATTATTAACTCCTCTTTGAAATGAGTCAATTCCAGCTAAATCTGCTTGTGGTTTACTAATTGTGTTTATATTAGTATTCATAGCTTGATTAAGCATGGAAGTTGCTTTACTATATGCTCCTAACCCCATTAAGACCGGATTCTTACTCTGTAATAAAGCATTACTTACTTGTTGTTCTGCTCCATAAGTAGAGTCTTCATCAGGTCTTAATCCAAATACTTGTGCTCCAATATCAAGAGCAGTTCCAAATTCTGGAGAAGTAATTGATTTACCAACCATTCCTCCTATTTTACCAAGATTTGAACCTGCTGTATTAAACTGTCTTGATAAATAAGCTTTAAGCATCTCCTTAAAAGAAGGCCCAGCAGATAAATTGCCTGCTAAACCTCCAGTAGTGGAATTTGTAGTGGCTTTTGTTGAAAAATTTACAGTAGAACTTAAATCTGGCAGTTGTATATTATCTCTAGGCATAGCTTAATGTTAATATTGTTTTAAGCGCAGTAATTATAACTAGATCAGTTCCTGTATATTTAATCCTAATTTTTATAAACTTATCTCTAAGTTTAGCAGATTTTACTGGCCCAGTAAATGTTTCTTCTTCTGAATCACCTACCTTAAACCTTTCCTTAAATTTTATAGGATCTATAGCTATATATCACGCATCTTCTTTGTAATGTATATTTCCTAATCTTCTACCAAATTCTTCAAAGTTCTTACAAGGTTGCTTTAATACAAGAGAATAACTATTTAAAGTAGTATCTCACTTAACATCGCAGTTTAATAACTCCTGTGTCGATTTATACTGTTTAGGTGTATTAACTCTAGGCTTAGTTAAGTCTCCCTTAAATTTGGAAGTAGGTCAATGTTTTTCTTCAGAATTTGTATAGTCAACAGGATTATCTGGAATTACAACACTTGGTTTAGAATTATCTCTGTTTCAAATTTCTTCTCCAAATTTTTGATTTCTGTATATTCCAGCTTTATTGAACTTATAAACATCTCCAATAATCTCATATTCTATTTCATTAGGTTGTACATTATTAGAGATAATTACTAAGTTATCAAATATTTTATGAAGCCCAACATCTCCATTAACTACAAATTCAAATTCAAAAGGTTCTTGTCTTTCATATCACTTAGTTGGTAAGATTTGATTGTTAAGATCTTTATCATCATACTTAATTTCATCAAATATTCCAGCTCTACCGTGAACATAAAATCCGTTGCACAAGAATGCATTCCTTTGTAATTCATAAAAATCTTTTTCCTTTTGAGTTTCTTCATCTAAGGTCGTTCCATTCGGCACTTCATAAAGATTCTTATTATTTACGATAATACCAACTATATCGTTTATTTTAGATTCTCCAGATTTTTCAGATTCTCCCGTTTTCATAGCTACAGTAAGATTAAGCTTAAAATAGATAGGAATTCCTACTTTATAAGAAGATTCTGTAAACCAAGTATTAATACTATCATAATTCATAGTAATAATATCATTTTCCACTTTAAATAATAAGTCTATAGCTGCTTTATTAGTTATTTTAATTTCAACTTCTTTTCCAGAGCTATTAATATAACTTGTTTCGATACTATCTATATTATAAGTATAACTACTAGCAATAGTATATCCTATTGTTTTTAGCTTAATTTTATAATCCTTTGATTTATTATCTTTGGTAACTATTCATTCATTAGCTGTACCTTCTACTTCTTTATATTCTGTAGTCTCAGTTATTTCGTTATAAACTCCTTCCATTTTCTGTGTATGTACTCCGTAAGTACAGTTAAGATTATTATAAATATATCCTAACAATTTAGTTCTTGATTGATCTAAACTATAGAAGATATTATTTATATTTTCGGAATAGAGTGGAGTTCATGAATATCTAGTAATCCATTTATCCATTCTTTCATTATAACAAAGATTCCAAGTAGTATCCTTACTATCATTATAGAAAGTAAACATAACATCTCCTTTATAATTATTATAATGAGATTTTACATTTTTGAGCCCGATAGTAGGATATTTCTCTTTCTCAGATAGTTTAATATTATTATTTAAGAACTGTTGAATTTTCATATCAGAAATATTCTCTAATCCTCCATTATCTGAATACCTTCAAATTTTCTTTGCATAAGTATCTACTCCGTAAACTCCTTTAGGTGTTCTTATTATAGATTCTGCTCAAATACTTCCAAAATCCGGAGATATTAGACTTATTTGGTTTTGTAATACTCCTGCACCATACATATGGATAGATTGTCCAGTAGTAGTCTGTAATAGAGCTTTTTCATTAATCGGAATAATACCTATACCATGCTCAAATACACAAAGAATATTTACTCCTCAAGGAATAAATTTAACAATTGCTCCATATTGTCTATCAATATCTTCAAATGATAATCCCTGAAAGATTCTATACGCATTTCTAAAATCATCTCCTCTTTGTACATTAGAGAACATAATTCTATTATCATAAAGCTCTTTAACATACGGTACATTTTGTGCAATATAGTTTCTCTTGTGACTTACTGTAGCAGAATAACCATCATTAAGTAATCTAGATTCTTCTATCTTGTGAGATACTACGGTAGACATATCTGTTATAGGATAATAGCTTCTAGGACTTCCCATTAAAGCAAATTCATCTGTATAACTTCTATCTTCGCACCTAAGTCCTAGATTATAGTTAGATAGACATTTATATGTTACTCACATGCCTAGATTAACTGTATTTAAATCTGCTCTATTTATTAATGTAAAACTACCTTTATTAGAATCTTCAGTTTTATCGTTAATAGTGTTCATATATCCTTTATAATTCTTTTTCCAAGTATCTGGATCAATAATAATATCACAGATAGGTACATCAGAATCTACAAAGTTTCTATTTAAACGAATCGTAACAGTAGCTGAATAACAATCTCCTCTATATACATCTAATTCAGTAGTACTGAAATCACCTATTTCATATCTATCAGATACCGCAAAGAACGGAGAAGTATCTCTACCTCTTATTAGGAAGTATTCTTTTAATGAAGCTTCTGAATAATTAGGTATTTTAATACTATATAACATATTATCCTTTAAGGAAGTATTTACTCCAAGGAAAGGACAATATATACCTCTTAATAGTTTAGAATTATTTTCACTATAATCTCTTTCATCGAAGAATGCAAACTGGCTAACATCTTCAGCAGCACCGCATTTAGTAGAATAGCCAAACCCATTAATATATTTTAATGGAGTTTCTGAATCTACAAATACAGTAGAAGCTTGCGTAAAGTTATTAACGTTTATTTTAGCATCCTTATCATATGATATATAAAAATGTCTTCCATCTGTATTTAATGTCCCTTCCCCATTATAGTATTGCTTTAAAACAAATTCTGAACCATCGAAGTTACTTTGTAATTGAGGATGTAAATTCGTATCTACCGATAATAATCCAGAGCATTGTTTCCTAGTAGTATGAGTATTTTTAATATGTGAATTAAACGTATGTACTAATGTTCTAGACGGACTAAGAAAACTTTCAGTAAAGTAACGTTCCTCTTTATTATTATATAACATAGGAACATAGCTAGACCTATCTACTCCTACAGAGAGTCCTTGACATAAAATAGTTGGAATTCTTTTCTGTCTAACAATAAAGTATCCTTTTACTTTATATTTAGCTAAAGCCTTCTTTATCTCATCAGTAAGAGTGATTCTATAATATAACGGAGCTACTTCTGAATTTTTAAAGTTTATTACATTTTTAGATGGATTTTTAAATACACCAAATGTATTATCTAAGTAAGTTCTTCCCGTTAAAAAATCATCTCTTTCTAAATAATTCATTTCCGTCTTAAGTTCGTCTTTATAGAGTTTTTCTATTGAACTATCAAAATTAAAAACTCTATCCTCACTAAAGTTACATCCTCTTAAATTAAAAACTGGACTTAATGAATCATCATTCATTATATATACAATTCCTAATCTATATATTTCTTCTGGTCAATAACCAAGCTTATAATATATATTTGTAGGATTATAATATTCAGATTGGCTAATATCGTCACTATCCTTTTGTTTATAATCTTTAGGCTCTATTCAACCTATAGATTTACTTTGATGTAAGGAAACAGGAATAAAATAAGAAATATTCTGTAAATCTTTAATATTAACTGTTATTCCTTGTACATTACCAAAGAATAGCATATTTTGTACTTGAGCTTGTGTTTTAACTGCAGTTACTAAATTATATTGAATGTTTATCTCTTCTGGAGATAATTCTTCTATCTCCTCGTATCCATTTATAATAATAGTTTCTTCTGCTGACTTTATATTATAAGGCTGAGAGAACATTCCAGCTTTAGTCATTCTAATTCCGTTAGAATCACAAGTTTCTCTAGTAAAATATACATAAAATTTAGAGAAAGAAGTATCTATATTAGATATTTTTAAAGTAATAGCCTTATCAGTTAATTCTTCCTCCATTGTTCCGGAAATAGATTCTATCTTATCTAGATTGCCTTTAAAGATAGAAACTTGCCCAGATTCTGCAACAATATCTGTCTTATTATAATCATTATCTGCAAACTTTATATAGAAGGTATAATTACCTCCTTTTAATTGACCTACGTTATATACATTTATAAGATCTATTTTTGGAATCTTATTTATATTTCTAAATAATCTTGTTTGTTGGTCAATCTTACCTTTTTTATATAAATTAGTTTGCTGTAACTGATTTCTATTTATTATTTTATATTTATTATCTTCTAACTTAGTAAATCTTGAATTTATAATTCTAGGAGGATTTTTATCGTCATTAATAATCAAATTAACCGTACCATCATAAGAAGGCTGACATTCTATATTTAGAGGATTATTTAAATCAATATCTAATTCATTTGTATTGAATTCAACTATTTGATCGTTTTCGTCTAAAATATTATGTAATGCACTATATGTATTATCTAAATCTCCCTCCTGTTTATATGTTTCTATAGATAGTGTTTGCGCCATAATTAAACTGTACTAAAATCTCCTAAATCTATCCCTAATTTAAATCCGTTTATCATTTCTCCAGAATCAGAACTTATACCACCATGTTTTACACGACAATTTCAAACTAATAGATTACTATCTGTTGTATTTACCTTTTCGTTTAATGCATCAATTAGAGTTTGATGACTTAAGTCGTTATCGTTATACATGTAATAATTAGAGCCTGGTTTTAAATTTTCGTTATTATATACAGGATCACTTATAGCAACTTTATCTTTATCAACTTCAATATTATAAAGTGATATTTTTGATTTTATAGGATTTAAAACAGAATCAACATTAGTTAAAATATCCTCCGGAATAACAAGATCTTCTTCATATGTAGAAAATACTATTGGATTTATAGATATAAAATTATTAGTAGATTCTTCAGAGATTTTAAAGTTATTACTATTTGTTTGAGAGTCTATATTCTCTCTATTACTAGATAAGAGATCTATTTCTCTAAACTTAAAGCTTCTAAATTGCATTTTACCTTCTAGTTTAAGCTTTCTAAGATTATCAACTGTAGAAATAACAGAATCGTTAGCTTTATAAAAAGAGCCATATATTTTATTCTGACTACATTTAATGTATGTAACATTATCTTTTCATGCATTAAAAGCAGCTATATTACTATCATCTATTTTAGAGAATAACACTTCTTCTTTATTTTTAAGTACAATAAACGAAATTGTGTTACTAGTTAGATTCTCTCCATTAGTACCATAAATTCCTGTATATTCGTAAATTCCGTTTCAAGGTTGCTGACATCTTATTAATTTACTATGGTCTCCTTCGTTAAAACTCTCTCCATATATAGTCACATTTACTAATAACGCATCACTATCATTATTAGGATTTCTAAAAAAATTTAATATTGATTTGGGCATTTTATTTCCTATAGATAGAAGATCCATCCAAGTACCATGAGAAAATTCATAACAATCTTTATCTCCTTCTTTAGTACCTTGAGGATTACAAAAAACCATTTCCATATATCCATCGTACCCATTTTCTGTATGATGCCTATATTTTAAGTTTATTTGATAACGATTAATAGGTATAATTAGATTATTAGATGTATAATCCCATAATTCTCTAGGCTCAGTAATACGATCTAATGTATAAGTTTCTTGTTTATAAGCTTTAATCTGTTTATTAATAGTTTTCGAAGTATTATTGGAACCAGTATATTTATCTAAGTTAAATTCTCTATACCTAAATTGTTTATTATCTAAACTTATTTTACATTCTAGATTAGACTTTTCTAAAAGATTGCTCCAAAGTGGGCCAACTAAAGATTGTACTGCAGTTTTAACTGAAAACAAACAAGGAACTGTTGCTCCAGCAGAAATAGTAAAGTTCTGCAATTTTTCATCATTAATTGCACTTTTAAAAGTTTTATATTTACTTCAATTATTATCTGTAGTTCAAATATTATAAGATTCGTCTGTAGTTGCTTCTGTATCTATTATTACATTATTAGTATCAACATCAAGGTTTTCTACTATAAATTTCTTATTTTTAATTGAACTAGGAAATTTACTCATCCATCTATCAAAAGTAATTTTATCATAACAAGCATCCTCAAAATCATTCATTAATTCTGAAGCTACTACTAATTTTCTAAACACACTAGCACCTTCTAGTGTTTTAGTACACTCAGGATCTTCTCAAAATTTAAATTCAAAGATATAAATATCTTCAGGATAAAATCTATTAGGATAAGTTGTATAATTATCTTCATTAAATTCCATTAAAGGGAACTCTATAATAGTTTCTCCAAGTAAGTTTCAATCATCTAATGGTATTTCTTTATATGGTTTATTAGGCTCGTATTCGACTAAATTACTATCTACTAAAGATATAGGATTATTCTTTACTCTATAAATAGAATAAGATAAAAATACATCTTCGGATAATACAGAAGCATTATCGAGTCCCATTGTATCAAATTTTAATGTTAGAGACTTAGATTCGGAATCTGTCCTATACCACCAAGAATTAACTCCTATTTTAAGTTGCTTAGGATCTCCCTTTTGACTTAAGTTTAAAGTTAAGGTCTTAACACATTTATCATAAACTATATCGACATTTCTATTATTAATATTTAATCTTAATATAGGTTCTGCTTTTATATTTATTATAGAAGCATCAGAAATATCATAAGGTTCATTTGCAGGCCAATTAGCTCTATATATAAATGTATCGTTATTATATTCAATATAATCTACTAGGTTTATAGTTTCTGTTTTAAGTATACTACCCGATCCGTCTGTAATTGTAAACTTAACATATATATCTGATAAATTAGGAGTTAAATGTTCCATTAATATAGGATCAGAAGCTAATATTTGGAAATTAAGTGATAATTCTAGATTATTGCTATATGCTTTACTAACTAGTTTTTTAACATTAATCTTTAAATCATCTATATTAGCAAATCTTGGTCTAATCCCTATTCATCCTGGAATATTCCATTTAATATGTTTAAAGTCAGAGCTATTAATATCTATTTTATCGGAAATATTATATGTTTTACGATTTTCATCTATAACATAATATTCTAATTCCTCATATTTGCACTTATTAGTACCATCTATTTGTAATTTATATTTATCTCCAGGATTTAACTTAGTTCCTTCCGGATTTGACCCGTAAAAGAATTCTAACCTTTCCATATTATTAGTAATGTCAGAATAATTTATTGATATAAGTGCAGATGGATCTGTAGGAAATAGATCTTTTATTTGATCTTGTATAGATTTAACATGTAACTCTAATCCTGGAGTACTATTAGAATCATTAACGTTCTTAGGTGAAGGATAAGAACCTATTTCTACGTACTTATCAAGCGGATTATATGATACTATATATAAGATATCTCCGTATTCTTTAATACCAACTGGTATATAATTTTCGTGCAATTTACAATTACTTAAAGGAAAATTTCCTTTATCGTTCTGTAACATATACTCATTGCCATCATAAGTAATTATAGTTCCATTAAGGCAATCAGTCAATACAGTATTTGGGGTATTAATAGGATTAAGATCACTTACTAATCCGTCTGTAAATGTACTTGATACTTCTTTTCTACTCATAAGTACTTTTCATTTTTCCGGTATTATCTCTAACGCCAATTAAGTCTATATTTCTTGTTGAGAAGTTTTTTTCACGAAAAGCAATACCTCTATCCTCTGTTGCTTTTAATCTAAAAAGATACTTTACTTGATGATATAAGTATGCCTCTTCCTTTATTTTGTATGCTCTTATTTCATCAAAAGTTATTTTAGATTTTAATCTGCCACTCTTAGATGGAATATATTTATTGTAATCTTCTTCAGTTAATCCAAAGTAATAATATCCGTCTCACACTGGTTTCTTACTAAAATACTTTATTCTTAGTTTAATTTTTCATTTTAAATGATAATATTTCTTAGCGATTTCTCTATTAAAAAATAATTTACCAACATACATCATAAATGAATTTGGGCCAGAATATATTTTTACATCTGCTCCAAAAGAATTCATAGTGAAGAATGACTGCATTCCGTGTTTTAGTATCTTTTCGATTTCTCACATTTCTAAGTCTGGGAATCTTTCCTTTACTTTATCGTAGTAATCCTCAATATATTTTAATTGCATTAGTAATATTGTTTACCGTCATTTATATGTTTATAAAACACATCTTTAAATCGTTTATTTATATAAATAGGTTTGTATCTATAGCCACTTTTAGAAGATCAAGAGTAAGTAAGTTGATATCCAGTAAAGTTAGAAGCTAAAATATCAATATCCGCAAAAGCTCCTCTCTGTCTTGCTTTCTTAAACTCTTCTCCAACTATAGGTTTTGCATAAATAGATGCATCTCTATTATTAAATAAAGGTAATACAAATGTAATATTATTTTCTATAATATCCAAAATTATTAAATAGAAGCAATATATTAATACAGAAGCACAAAGTCTTTGTTTTTTATTTACTCCATATTTCTTCTGAACAACGTCTCTCCTAATCTTTAATTGCTTTTTATCAAATGTTTCATACAGATCATAAGCGCTGAAACAGTAACTAGTGTTGTATTGCATTATAGGATAGGATGAAGTGATTTTCCGAAAACCTTACGATCAGATCTAGTCTTAACGTCTAAGATAGAATTCATATCATTCTGAGTAAGATGATCTACTATTCTTGCTGCATTACATTTTCTTAGCCAGTCTGCTTTAAGATCCTGTGCTATTGCTATAGTATTTTTATCTCGCTTTTTAATTCCATCTTTATACATTTCTGTATATGCTATAAATGCTGCAATAGCTTTTATTTCTCGATGATTAATCATTGGTAATCCGTCTTCTTCATCAACAATTATTCCATGATATATAATAGATACTTTCTTGTAATCTCTAGTAAAATAAAGCTTATTTCCGCCTTCTTTATATTTTACATATTTTCCTTTTTGATTAAATGGATCTTCGAAAGTTTTCCACGCATCAATATAATTTTCGATATATATAGCATCTGTATTTAAATACGAAGAAGTACTACTTGTATATTGAGCGTCTACAACTGGAATATTAACGGATTCAATGTCTGTAACATTACAAGGAAGTTCTATTTCTTTATTCTCTGTATCTGCTACATATCTATATAATCTAGTATGTTTATTGCCTATTAATTCTCATGCAGTCATTGCAAGATCTTCATAGTCACTAGGATTAGGCTCTAAGCCATATAAAGATTGAACTACCGAATAGGCAGAATTCATATGATATAATTCCATATTATGAAGTCGTTTGTGTTACAGGTGGAGTAGCTGCTCTATATAATTGAACTTTCTTTGCAAGAATTCTTCGTATAATTTCACTACTTATAGCTCCTAAATCTAAATATTCATTATTATCACAACATCCGTATCTTTCTAATTGTCTTGGATCTTTAAAAATGCCAATTACTGAGATGTACTTAACAAATGGAGCATTAAATATTCAACCATCATACATTCCGTTTTCATTTGGAGTTCTCTCTATATAAACATATGGTTTATTAGAGTTCTGTCTCTTATATTGATGAAATTTAGCACTTTCTAAATTATAATATACTTTGTAAGATACGTTTCTATCTGTACTTCCAATAAAGATTATAGCATCTGAACCTAAACCGCCAAGTAATTGAGGTATTTCAAAATGTTGCCATACTTTACTTGGAAGAGACTTACACTTGCATTTATTCTGATCTTTACAATCTACTTCTATACAATTAATAGCAACAGCTAAATCATTTTTAGATATTTGATTTTTTAAATACCATTCTTTTATTATTAACTCTCTTTCTGCAATACATTCATCCTCAATTTGTTCTAAAGAGATTAATGCTCTATTTGATAATGGAATTAAATTTCCTCCTCATAGATCATTAAGTATTGCTGAAGCAATTTGATTTAGTTGCATAATTATTCTTTTAAAAAGAAAAGAGCGAGCGAGAAATATCTCTCACTCGCCCTATATTTTTTTATATTTTATTAACCTTCTGTATCTGTAGTTACAGCAAGACTGAGCTCATACTTAGATGTCTGTCCAGCAGGAGTAGCTGCAGAAGTAATAGTATAGCCAGTATCCGTAATCTTAGCTTCGAAAGCAGAAGCACTAGTAGAAGGTACATAGAATACATGAGTAGTAATTGAATCTACCTTCTGACCTACACCACTAAGTCCACCTGGAACAGAGTTTTCTACAAGATACTGGAATGAATACTGTACATAAGTAGTACCACGAACTGGAGTCTCGTCAGAATAAAGAGCGTTATACCTCAAATTAGGATATGAAGGGAAACGCAGATTCTCAACAATCCAATTTGCAGTTGCAAATTCCTCTTTATTAGCAACTACAGCTACAATACCTGTAGTCTTATTCTCCTCAAGAGTATCAGTAGCAGTCTTATGCTCCATAACGGTAACTTCATCTACCTGCATCCAAGACTTTGCAAAAGTAAGAACTACCTTACCAGAAGAAACAGATACCTTATAGAAAGGATTATCATAAGGCATAGCCAACTTGAAAGCCTCACCAAGACTAGCAGCGTCTGTAGCGGAAGTCTCAATAAGAATTGGCTTACCAAATTCTTGCCAATTAGGATATGCATATTCTACAAGCTCCTTATTTGGTGTAGAAACAAACATAGTAATCTGACGATAATCCACACCAGTTGATGTAAACTTAGCAGGATCAATAGTAACAGTAGCAACACTACCTTCATTACCTACCGTCTTATAAATTTTCTTGTTACAGATCTGCTCAATATTATAATTTCCACCCCTCTTAATAACAAGAGTTCCTTCATCTGAAATTACAGTATTGGCAACATCGTTTATAATAGTTTCTTTAACGTAATTAAACATGATTTAATATTCTAATTATTTATTTTTGTGCTTGTTGCTGTTGTAAAGGATTTGCTATAGTATTATTAAGTGGAATATTAGTTTGTAATCTAGGATCACTAGCATTTTCCATTAATAACCTAGTAAAGATATTTACAATTTCAAAACAAACATAATCTGGGAATTCTAGTACTTGTGAATAATCAAGTGTAGAATCTATTTGATCTTGAGTAAGTCTTATATACATCGGAGCTTTTAAATAATCTATATAAAGAAGACTAGGAGTAAATACAGAATCATCATTTCCGAATCTCAACTCTAATCTAACTTTAGATGGATTGGCAAGTCTATCTCCTGCTGAAGTTTGTCCATCTACTAAATTAGATGGAGCATACTTATCAGTACTCCAATTTTCTCCATGTGTTCCTATAGAACCTAAATCAGTTTCGCTACCGTTATTATATGATAATATATCCTTATCCATTTTAGGATTAGTAGGAGTTAATCCAGGATAGGCTGAATAACTACCTGAAGCTGGATTTATATTATTTATATAATAATAAGGGCGTTTATACATTGGTCTTAAATAAGCATTATTTAAGATTTGGGTATACATATCTGTAGTAAGTCGTCTTGCTGCAAAATATACTTTTTCGTTTTTAGAATAGCATTTATAATTTGCAATATTTACATTATATTCTACAACACAGCTTAATAAGTGTATATAATCTTCCGGAAGATCTACATAATAAGTGCAATTCCATAACCCTCCAGAAATTAAAGACGAAATAGTTTCATCTGATTTTAGTTTTGATGGTGCAAGAATCGCAGCAGTCTTTAGCACACGTAAATCATCAGTACTTTGCTGATCTACTTCAAATTTTGCATATGCTAAATTTATATATTGTTGAACCGCTTTATTAATAAAATAATTATAATCTTCTAGTAATAAACTAGGAGCTTCTAATTTATTCAATTCAACTAAAGCATATTCGTATCATTTGTGTTAGCTAGTACTTTTATACTAGATCGGACTATTCCTTTAACCCAGTAGGTTAGCCTATTATAGTCTCTGAACGTCTCATAATGATTTCGCTGCAGATTACCCAATCTTTATTAAAGCTCTAAGGGCTTTCCTGCAATTTAAGGCATTTTACATATACATTACTGTATAAGGAGTCTCTTTGTCCAAAACTCTCTGGATGTCAATGTATTACAATATTAAAAATTTTCTTAGATTTTTATATAAATCTATCTTTTATATTAACTTAAAAATTATTTTCTAGTTGATTTAGATGGTTCCTTTTCTGCTGGAATATATTCCATAGGAGCTTCTACTGGAACTTCTGGAGTTTTAATATTCTCTTCTATTGTAGATATTGGAGCATATTCTGGATAAACCTCAAACTTTATCTGATTTAAAATTCTCTGATTAGCAGGAATCTTAAAGAACAGAATAATAGCATCGTCAGTTGCTCCTAAGATTGTATCTGCATACATATACATACCATCTTTTTTAAGAATAACTCCTCTTTCTTTTGCGTCAATTATAAGGAGTTTTAGTGACATATCACTACTTGTATAGAGTTCGATAATCTCGTCCGGATTCTTCTCAGCTCTCTTGTACAAGTAATCAGTAACATCAGATTCTGGAGCATTATACATATGTTTTCCAAGAATCTTACATTTAGTCAAACGACCATTAACCGAGTCTTTACCAATATAAGTCCAAGCCTGGTTAATCTTTTGAATTTTATTAACGCTTTTCTCAGATTCCTCTCCTGGAATATCAATCCATAATTCTGCTATTCCATAACGTTTCTTTCCTCCATCGATTCTAAGATCACCGTTCTGATCTCTAGCATCTCTACTAGGAACAATCAAATCTGATTCAGCAATTGAAAGCCATCTATTCTTTTGCAATGGATCGTTAAGATCGAATGTAGTTCCATCCATTACAACTATATCTTCATCTTCTGCAATAAAATACTCTCTATCTGGATCGTTCATTTCCTCAGAACTAAGAATCATTTCTGCATTACCCATTGAATCATACCTTACTGGTTTTACCCACGGATATCTTGCTCCATTCTTCTGACGTCCTGGTTGAAAATGATATTCTTTCATCTTACCTGCTCAACTTCTGAGCGTTATTATATTACTCTCCATATTATTCTTATTTATCCACTTTATCTATTTTTAATAATATCTCTTTCCTCCCATATTTCAGAGAGGAAAGAGTATTATAAACTATATCTATGCCCAAAAGCTATCACGTGATTCCTCACCAATCATGATAACACTCTTATAAGGGTTGAAGACTGCTACGCCTCCATAGCCGAAATTTACTAATTTCATAGCCGCTACAGGGCTAGAAACCTCTCCTGAAGCCAATCCTGTTCTACCACCTCAATTTAGACTATATCTTTAACTTAATTATCGTAATATTTAAATGTATATCCTTTACAATGTGTAGCTTTACCAGCTAAAACTCTAGAAACATTTCCAAACTCTTTTCTGCATTCTCTAACTGTTTCAAATACCTTTATAAGGTTTTCATCTGAGTCATATTGTGCAACTTTTCTTGAAACTGTTCTTATGTTTGCTGAGGGCAATTTATCAACTTTTTCTCATGATCAGAGATAATCTCCGCATAATCCGTTGTTTATTCTTATTTGTGTTGATATTCTTTTATACACAGTATCATTTAATACTCTGCTAGCTTCTAAACAACTTTTGAACTCTTTAATAAATTCTCCATCTAGAGAATATTGATAAATTGGTTTGCAATGTTTTTTTACTTTCTCTTTTACAAATTTATCAACTTTTACAGTAGATACATATTTGTTAGCAACCTTATTTTGCATTTTTAACGCTCTTTGTACTACTGCTAATGTTGTACCAACACTTTTTGCAAATTTAGAGATACTTGGATATGTTTCTAGATAATTTCCTTTACTATCATAAACATATATATTAATTCTTTGTATTGTATTCTTGTAAGTCTCAATATCTAAACGTTCAACAAATTCTTTTGTTCAGAAAGACTCAAAAGCACAGCAATGATTATTTATAGCTATTATAATAGAACTTGCATCTCTCCCTCCTAAAGAAGTTGCTGCTAAGTACTCGTTTGGGTAACTATTAATGAAGTTACCATTTACATCATACTGATATACTGGAATTTCAAATTTAGGAGGATTTCCTCCACCAACAGTTATATTATAAGTATCTTCTCTTGCTATAAATTTTTCATCTACAAGAACTCCTTCTAATTCTAAAGCATCTTCTCTTTTATCAAAAATTGCTAAAGTAGTTCTTAAAAAATTTTTATATCCATATTTTTTTACAGCATATTGAAAAGGAGTACTAGGATGTTTAATCGTTCCAGATCTATACATATTTATTCCTCCTCCAAAATATCCGTCTCATTTTCATGGATCTAAAGTATCATGAACCCCAATATATATTTTTTTATTGATTAAATTTGTTGTAAGATATACAATTGTATATTTTTTTAAGTTATTTTCCATTTCAGTATTTTTTAATACTTATGATTATAAAATCTAGTCGTTGAACGTTGTTCTGAGCTTCATTAAATGCTTGCATATTCAGAACCTTCGCTGCTGATTGTTACAATTAATATTTTTTTACTTTCAAATATATTATTACTAATTATTTTGTAGTATATTAATTTCTGTAAGTTTCCAGCAATTAGAAAAATTTATTTATCTTAGGATCACTCCTAAGCGGTGCAGGTGTGGTTGTTTACACCGACAATTTCATTATGAATGAAATCGCCTCCTTTGAACGTAAAGAAGGCCAAGGCAGGCTTCCCAGTTGTATTATCAGACGATAAATCGAGAATCATACCGTATTTGCGAGTTGGGAACTCTACATCAAGGCATCTATCGACCTTAACGCTTATGGAGTTGCCTCCTCACTCGTATGACTGATAAGTAGCTCCAAGATCAACGTAACCGTTAGATGCCTTTGAATAAAGGAAGGTACCATCAGTCTTATGTGCTATAATCCAAGAGGACATTACTCTCTGCCAGTCAGCATAGAACGGAGTATTACATAACAGCATGAACTTACTACCATGCGGTTTATCTGCTTTAGCGACCATCGTCTGCAGTGCTTTCTCAAAATAGCCTACGTTCAGCTTCGAGAAGACGAATTTAGTTGCGAAGCGCTCGATTTGAGCAATGATCCCATCTCCCGTAAGAATTGGGCGGCCATCTGAGTCAAAGATCTTCGGTTTTCCCGTTTCATCAACATCGGACTTCCCGAACAGGAGTTTGTTGTTACGAACCTCCATAAACGAATCCATCAAATCCTTCTCTGCTGTATTCATTTTATAAACCGGATCGTCCTTATCACCTTTACCAATTTGAATGAAAATATCTTCCATTGGTTTATACATTGCTGACATATCAATATCGCAACGGTGAGTAGATATATGAGTCCTGAATTTTTCTACGTTAGACTGGTACTTAGTATAGCCTTCTGAATGCATTTCAGGGTGATAATTCGTAACGAAGCGTGTCTGGAAACCAACGAGGCTAGCTGCGGTACCACCCATGTAATCTACTACTGAATCGTAGTCATTATCTAGAATTTTTGCAATAACAAGCCAGCAATTATCACGCAGACGCTGAGGACGATTAATTACAATAAACTGCTGACGTGTCTTTTCAATTACGAAAGTATCATACTTCTGATAATAGTTCTCTGGAAAATAGAACTTAACATCACCTGCGTTAAGTCCAGTTCCTTCCGGAGCAGCGATAATAGGTACTCTCTTTATTTTATTTACTTTAAGATCCCACTCAATAAGGAAGGAATTAATGGACTGGAATCCTTTCTTTCCCTTCTCCATTGTATAGGTATTCATAAGAGCTTCCGTAAGATGGGTAGCTGTATACTGATCATACAGCGTAGAAACAATTCCCAACCTGCTAGGATTAGCGCCTAGAAACTTCATAAACATTGTGTTAACTTCATATCACTATGAAGATCAGACTATATCATAACCTTACTTCTATTACCGTTATAAGGTCTCCCCCGTTTCGCATGTTTAATAGCTACTCTACTCAATACTTTCTATTATTTTTCTTAATAGAAGCTTTTTCGATAGTCGTTGAACCTTACTTAAATAAGTTTTGGCTGCTGGTTGTCTTTTGTTTAAATAAATTTCAGGTAAGAGTTTCCAGCAATTAGGGGAATTTCACTAAATTTAATTACTTAAATTTGAGGACTATATGAAGTTAATCCTCATAAGTTCTTGTAGTAGGCATGTTAGGCCTAGTAGTCGAAAAACCTGAAATTCTCATAATAAATTTTAAATTAGTTTAAATAATGTTAGTTTATAGTAAGCCTGAGTTATCTCAAATAGATTCTCCGCTTGTATTTTCTATTTTTGGAGATGAAACGACAACTGTGCTTGCTTTTTTGCCCAATTTAGCGATTTCGCTTTGTAGTTTTTTATTCTCACTTCTTTCTTGAGCTAGAAGACCCTTCCAATACTGAGTAAGTTCAGAAAGAATTTGGGGGCCCTGAACACTAAATCATGCGATTTCTATTAGTCTATCGGGATCCTCTAAGTCACGAACGAGCTGAGATTTACCATCGCTATCTTGGTCAAGAATATAAGACATCATCTGTTGTTTATCTTCATCACTAATAACTAATGAATCGCTTTTATCGTCAGTATAATCAAGCTGAACTTCATTAAACTTTCCAGCAGCATTCATTAAGTTGTTTCTTAAATCTTCTACCTGCTGTTGTTCAAGTCTAGCTTGTTCTTCCGCAGCTTGATCTTCATTAGCTTTAAATATGTTTCTTAATGTTTCCGTTTTCTTATTAAAGAGTTCTTCATTTGATTTAGCAATTTCTAATTCAGAAAGAAGTTCCTCATCAGTAAGATCTGGATATCTATTTTTCAAATCTATCAAATAGAGATCATCGTTAGTATAATCATCTATTGTATAAGTCTTCTGATGTACTGCTTCTGGATGTGCATTTAAATATTCATTTAAATACTGCTGAGAGAAGTAATCAATTGCCTGATTAAAATTTACATTATATTTACGTAAATAATTAATAGTATTAATCTCATCCTCAGTAAGACCAGGGTCAGTAATCGTTCTTAAGATGTCTAACTGTTCAGATGGAGTAAGAGAATTAAAATCCAATTCTTCTATACTTTCATCCTCATTAGTAAATTGAATCTTACTAGGATCTTTTATTCCATGCTCCTGTAAGAATTGATAAATAGAATTATCAGAAAACTCTGCTGAAGGCTCTTCTACAGGTTCCTCAGATTCCGGAACAGTTGGTTCCTCTATTGTCTCTTCTGTAGGAGTTTCAGTTACTGGTTCTAATAATTCCTCAAAATTGTTAATTAGTTCTGGCATATTAGTCTTATTAGTTCATATAATCTCATTTTGCCACAAATATATAAAATATATTTTTAATTTCCAAATTTTTAAGAATTATTTTCAATATTAGATCGAGCTTTTGTAATAGAATCTTCTATTCCTTTAGCTAGCCAATATTTCATTGCAGAAGTAGTTTCTAAAATATATCCTAATTCTGTATTTGTTACTTCTATTTCTCCATTTGAATGAAGGAGTTTTAATGCAAAATCTGCTTTTTTAATATCATCTTTAACACAACTCTTCCATATAAGATCTGCTACTATTTCGTGAACATCTGCTTCTTTTTCCTCATCTAATAATGAGGGCCTAACTTTTACTTTTGTTAAATCAATTGTCATATTACTGTGTTTCTACTTTTAACGTATCTCCATCAATCCTTAATTTATATCATCCATTTCCTAAGTTTATCCATACTCCGGCACCAGCGGTTGTATTACCGTTTGCGTCGTAATACCCAGTAATTTGTAATCCTACTTTATTAGGGTCTTCTGTAGAAGTATCAGCTGGTAATTCAACTATAAATGAACCTCCTTTAGATCTTAAATCTTGGTTTCATATAGTTCCTGTTCTGGACATAGCGCCAATCCATTGAAATCTCGAATTATTACCAAATACAGAGGAAATACCATTAGGACGAATAAATGTTCCTATATCTAAATCTCCCTCGCTTCTAGTTACTTGCGCTTCACATAATTCTCTTGTAAACTTTATAAGAGAATCACTAGCTGCAGAAGATTGTACTTGACCTCCAGGTTCAAGATACATTACTAATGTATAAGAATGATAATATTGTGTATTTATACTATCTGTAGATAATGTAATCTTATTACTTGAATTAGTATTAGTACTTAATGTCCCACTACTAGTGTTTCCTTTATTTCAAGTTTTAGTAAATAATACTGTATCAGAAACTGTACTGTTTATAAGATTTGTATCTCTTAATAGTAGCTTCATTGTAATAGGCTTAGATACTCTTCTTATATCATAATAAATATTTATATCGTTTATTTTATATATTTCGTTTTGTGCATAACTACGATATTCATCTAACAAATATCAATATCAATCATTAGGAATTGTAACTTTCCCTCCGAATATACTACCTTTCTTATCTACTATTGAGCTACTACTTGTATTCCTAATATAAGTGGGCATTGCTAAGGTAGATAACGGCTGAGAACCTATATCTGCTATTTTCTCACCATCACTACTAATTACTTCAACAGATGCATTATCATAATATCCAGAAGATTGAGATTTTAATGAACCATTAATTATACATTCATTTTTATTTACTCTAAAAACTTCTTTTTTAGTAGTATCGTTTATTACCGCTACAGAGTCCTCATTCACTTTAAATGGCCCAATGTCTGCAGCCTCTATAACAGAGATATTTTTTAAAGTTAAATGTCCATTAGTTTCTCAGGAAATGTTTCCATTTGCTAAATAACCTGTACCATCCATTCTAAATAGAGATAAAGCAAATCCTGTTGAATAATATCAAACATAAAAATTTGCTACAGCTATGGATCCATCCAATGATACTTTAATGCTATCTCCAATTTCTGGAGGATCATTTACTAGATAAACAATATCTCCATCACTATTAACTCATTTATATCTATCTTCATTTTCTAGATATTCTACGAATGTATATTTTTTATGATGTTTATTATCTATAAAAAAATCTTGTCTAGTGTTCGCACTATTATCTAGCTCAAGATCTTTCATTGGGCCTCCATATCAAGCAGCAATATCTTGATAAGTAAGATATGTTAATCTATCTCCTATTGTCTTTGTTTTAGAAACTTGGCCACTTATACCAGACATTAAAATAAACTTACTATAATAATCATCAATATTATCAGCATCTCCATAAGAGAAACCTAATTGAATTAAATTAGTAAGAATTAATCCTCCAGATAAATCAGTTCTACCTTTTAATGCCTTTTTTAAATATTCTATATCGTCTAAGCCAGATAAGGACTCAATAATAGAATCTAATTCGGTTCTTAATTCTCCACCAACTACACTAATGTTTCCTTTAACTACTAAACCGTTGTCAGTATCTCAATGAAGATAAGTTCCATTATCAATTGTAGGAGAATGGCCGATATGAAACTTTTTATCTAGGAAGTCAAGATATTGGTCTCCTTCTTTAGTTTTAAATATATATGCAGTTATTTGGCCTGGTAAAATCTCTGTAAAGCCATTCATTGTAGCTATAGATCTACTACCGTTCTGTTTACTATTTATAATAGCATATAAGAGATAATAATTACTATCATCTTCAATATATTTTGCTCTATCAGATAATAAGTAATATCCAGTGCCAGTTTTAGCGTATATTCCGGTTTTAGCGACTTCGTCATCTAGAGAGTCTACACTAGATTGAGATCAATTAATTTTATTTATAACTATGTAAAGATAATATCCTATATCATCGTTTACTAAGTGAATTTTAGTTTCTGCTAATTCCTCAGAAGAATAAAGATCTGAAATTTTTCATCGGCAATATTGTTTAAGATTAGATCCGTTTTCATTAGGTTGTACAGCAGATGGCCCACCTAATGTATAATGCTTTATAAAGCCTGGTTTACAAATAAGATCGTCCTCAGTAATATACGGAATATTAGATACGATTGTATCATTAGTAAGACTTTGAATAAATTCATATTGTAACTGTGTATTACCTACAACAGCTTGCATTGTATTAATGGTTATAGGACTTATTGCTTCTGTGTAGCCGCCTAATAAAGAACCTTGTAATAAATCTAGAGTCTCTTGAACTGCTGCTCAATCTCTCTTACTAAAATAATCAGTTAAAGAAGCCTTTAAATAATCCTTACTAACGAGATTAGAAGTATCTACCTGTTCAGTATTATTATTCTCAATATTTTGAATAATAGTAGTATTACTAGAACCGCTATCTCTGAAATTTAATTCATAATATCTATCTGCAACTTTAACGTATATCTTACCTGCAGTATCTAAAACAATATTACTACTTCCATTTCCAAGTTTATAAGCGTTATTTACTATTGCCATTAGTCTATAATTTTTATATGTTTTTCTATGTTATTCGTACAATATGGGTTTTCTTGAATAACATCTATATTAACAACAGTATGTTTCTTTTGGAACAATCTTCCTAACCAGCATTTCTTAGGAGGATCTATAGTTTCTCTAGATGTAGAAGTAATTATTGAAGTAGAATTAGTAAACTGATAATCGGTAATAATTTTATTAGGATATTCCATAGTTAAATGTAAGGAAGACCAATCGTCTTTTATAAGTGTGTCTAACTTAAATTCAGGATATTTAAAGATAGTATCTCTTATAAAAATGCTATCAGTTTTTTGATTAATTGAAGCTAAATACTGAAGTTCTTTAATATTTTTATCCTTTATTTTTAATTGTTTTCTTAAGTTATTTAGCTTAGTAACAAGAGAATCATTATTATAGTTTAATTGTTCAATTGTATATTCGAATTGTATAGTTCTATCTTTTAATTCGGAGTTTTCTTCCTGATATGCTTTATTATTAATAATTGCGGAAGATAGTTCTTCATGTAAATGTTCTATCTTCTTACTCTGTATGTAAACTGATCCTATCAATAATGCAATAGCAGCAGTAATTATACTACTTATTATTAATTTTCTCTTTGACATTATCTAAATCCTCCTTTAAATAGAATAATTCTTTAAAGCCTTGTTCTCTTCTTCCTTCAGGAATTATCCCCATTTTAACATATCTATCAAATGTTGCTCTACTTATTTTTAAGTATTTACAAGCTTGATAAATACTATATTTATTTTCGGAAACAGTCATTTTATTTATCATATTTAGAATTTCATCACATTGCTCTTCAGATAATCTACTATTTCCGGCATCTATATTGTTAATAAAATTAACTAGAAGATCCTTAATTAAATTTAATTTATTCATTGCATTTATTTTTTAAATAAGCACTTAAGAACATGAGAATACAAAATAATAGAATATTTATAACTGTAAATGTACTAGAAACTGTTATGATGTTAAATTTATAACAAGTAAAATTTACTAAATTCATTCCTAATATATAATAAATAGGTAGTCTATGCCATATACAGAATTGAAATCCGAAAGAGAGGACTAACATAAAAATTATATCTAGTATAGATGCGTATCCTATAAAAGACAGAAAGATTAAATCTATTCCGAAAGTCGCAAATAAAGTTCCTATAAAAGATATACCTGCTATTATAAAAGGAAGATACTTAATACATAGCATTAAAATTTTATGTCTTGAATTCATTACTTTCTTTTGAGCCTTGTTAATTTTCCTCCTTTCTCAGACCGTTTAGGAAATTGAATAGAATATCTACTTGGAAATGGCATAAATGCTTTTACTTTACTTTCTTTTTTATCTTTCTTTTCTTTTTTATCTTTTGGAGCATCAGCTACAATCTTAGCTGCTCTAAGTCCAGGAGTACCTTGTATTACTCTTTTTGTGTAGGTAGTGCCTGTTGATTTATCTTTTGTTGTTATTTCTTTATTTTCTGCCATAGTAAAAAATATTTATAAGTTCTTGCAAATATAATAAATTTTATTATTAAAAGCAAATAAAAAAGGCGAAGATTACTCTCCGCCTAAAAATCTTTTATAAATTCTTTTCTGCAATGTTCACATAAAAATCGTTTAGCATAAGGAAACATAGCTTGTCCGATTTCTCCTACAAGATATTGAAATTCTTCACTAAACGCATCTATCTTTAAAGCTTCACTAATATGAAATGCTAAATGTCCTTTTTCGTGATCAAAAGTATTTTGAAATTCTGCAGGAGATGAAGTTAGACCTATTACTATTATAGAACATCTTCCTAGAAGATTGGAATATGTTAATCCTATATTATATTCTCCAGATGAAAGATTATTTTCTGCTTTTATTAATTCATACCCTGTACATCCAATCGACTCTAAATCTCCAAGAATTTCATCAATATAATATATGTCAACTGCATAAAATACTTTTACAGTTCAATCCCAATCTTCTAAGTAAATGTTCTGTATTAGCATATTAAATCATATCCTCCCAATTTATTGGAGTTCCCGTTCCAATACAATCAGCATAAAACCTAGTAAATGGAAGCTCAGGATATCCATCTTTATCGTCGACATAATCCTTCACAAATAAGACAAGGTGTTGATCATCTGAAATAGACGATCCAAAATAATCCGCCTTACACATATTTGCTGCAAATACGTAATCATATCCGTGTTTATTCTCTAGAACAATTCCATATCTATTTAATAAATCATCGACTGATTCCTTAGTTAGAGGTGTAATATAATTACGTTTTTTAGAAGAATCTGTTTTATACATATTTGAAGTAGCTCATTCACACATTTTCTTACTAAAATGTCATCCGTATTGAGCTAAGTATTCCTCCATTCCGGAAGGAAATACATCTCTTGCATCTAATCTCATATTAATGTCTACGCCTGTATCCAGGTTCGTCTTCTTTATAAGAAGGAGTACGCTCTCCCATCTTTTTCTTCTCTTCTATTTCTTCCATAGCTTTTTCATAACCGTCATCATATCCACAGTCATAAGCCTCTTGAAGTTTGCTCTCTTTATGCTTCATACCCATTCTATAGTCAGAATCGTATTTCCCGGTATTTTCTCTAATTTCCCACATTCTCATAATTATTTTCTTTACTGCTAATCGCTTGGATCAATTGCTGATTTGCAGCCATTAAAGAAGCCATGTTTTTAGTCATTTCTTCCATTTGCGCTCTAAGATCATTAATCTCTTTCTGTTGAGCTTGTTTTTCTGCAAATTCTGGATTTAATTCACTAAGGATGCCTTCACAATTAGCAATTACCTCCTTATGATAGTCTATACTATTAATAATATCAATACTCTTATTTTTAAGACTTAAAATTTCAGCATTCATTGCTTCTCTGTTATCTGAAAGTACAATACCTCCAGAACCAAAATCTGCTATATCTGAATTAGCTGGAATTTTTTGATACGTAACATCTTGATTGTTTACTTTAGCAATAATATCTACAACCATCTCTTGCGGATGGCTAAAAGAAGGCTGCATTTGATATTTAGGCACAGGTAATGATACACTTACAACTGACCCAATTTCAAGGGAAGGTTTATCCTTTCTGAGAATATAAATTTGATTATTTGGTCTAAGCGATTGAAACATAGTTATTAAATTAGATTATTTGTAAAATATTAGCGTATGTATCGTAATAAACAAGATATATTCCTACACCAGGAAATGTTGATACTGTAACATTAGTATTCCCAGCTTCTGTAACATTCTGTATATTAGATCCCTCTACAAATCGTATTGGTAATGTTCCAGTAGTTCCAGTTGGAATTGCTTCAGGAACATAGATAAGTAATAATCCTCTAAAAGGATTAATTCCACGTTCTCTTCTAAATATAAAGTCTACAGATGTATCAGTCACATTAATTCTCTGAACTTCTAATGTAGGTACGCCATTTAAGTTAATATATTGATACGGATATATTGCCATAGCAATTTCCTCCTATCCTCAATAACCGTTATTGCAGCCACACCCATAGCCGTAACCATAACCGTTCCCAAAACCACAGTAAGGAGTGGTATTAACTGCAGTTATATTAGGCCACTGTACTGGTACAGTCTGAGGCTGACAAGCTTTAATTGCATTTACTTCTGACTGAATTGGAGCTAGCATTGAAGCAATCTGAGCGGTCTGAGCAGCATTATCGATCTGACTACGTAGAGTAGCATTACTAGCAACTAACGTGTCAATCTTACTCTGAAGTTCGCGCTCTTTTACGCTACAGAATTCTGCAGACATTTGATTACGCAGATTCTCTATTGCATTAGTAATAGATGCAGTATTTCTATCTGCCTGTGAACCGAGCTGATTAGTCTGTTCTATTGTCTGAATCCTAGACTCATAACCCTGTTGAGTGGTTAACAGCCTATTATCGCAGCAACACTGTGATAACTGACGGCTTAATTCGGCATTACCGCTAGCTATAGCATTTTGAACCTGAAGACCTGACATACCAACCTGTGAACCTACATTCTGCATTGCAGACTGGAGATTACAGATAGCTCCCTGAATAGAAGTAATATCAGTATTCAAAGTACCAGCAAGCTGAGAAAGAGCATTAGAATTACCCTGAATAGCCTGGAGTAAGAGATCTCTACCAGAATCGTTATTAAGCTGATTAGCTAAAAACCCGGTTCCATCTAAGCCTCTATTACCGAAGCCTCCAAAACCGTTACCTCCCCATCCCATTAAGAAGAATAAGAAGATAACCCACATAAACCAACCTCCACCGTTAGCTCCGCCAAAGCTTCCGTTATTCATAAGGGCTAAAACACCTGGATCTATTCCTCTTTGGCTTAAAAGCGGATAAAGCATTGAAGCAAGACTACCATCCTGTCCAAATACATAAGTTTTTGTTTCTTCCATATTATTTTAAAAAATTAATACTAAAAATCTGTACTTTTTGTGATCACGATGCAAAGATACAATATGCATTTAGAGTAGAAAGAATCTTACTCATAAAAAATAACCTCCTATAAGTATTTAACTTATAAGAGGTTATACGGTATATGTTTAACTAAAATCTTACTCAAAAATAGGGAATAGTTCTTCCATCTGAGCTAGAGTGATATCATCTGAAACGTCTTCAATAAACTTATCTCTATTTACTTTTGATATAGAAACTTCTGTCTCCGAATCTAGAATCTTATTAAATTCTGAATTGAGTTCGTTGCTAAGTTCATAAACTCTTTTGTGCTCTTTCTGCTCTTCCTGCAATTTAGCTATTTCTTCAGGATTAGTTTCCGACTTAAGTTTCTCTTCAATCTTTGCTACATCCTGCAATTCATCTCCAACATCTTCAAGATACTTTTCTCTAAGTATCTTTACTTGTTCATCGAACTTTTTAGAAACTTCACTTAGATTTGCGTAAGTAAGAATAAGATTCTTTCTAGTTTCTTTATCTGTAAACTTATTTAGCTTCAAAGAACTAAGAAGCTTGTAAATACTAATAGCATTTTTTATTAACATATTAATTCATTTAAATTTAAAAATCTACATTTATACAAATATACATAAATATTCTGAATATTCAAAATTTTATGATAAGGATTTAAAATAATTTAGTTCTGTTTCTAGAGCTTCTATTCTAGTTTTTAGTAATTCTACTTCATTAGCGATACTCTTCGTACAAGCTAACGCTAAACCACTATAATCTAGACTATATGATCCTTCTTCTCCAAATACAACTCCAGCAACTTTATTTATTCAATACTGAGCAGATGTACCTAATTGTAATTCTTTAGGTAGAGATTTATCCTTCCAATTAAAAGTAAATATTGGCATACTTACAATATCATTAAAGTTTACATTAATATTTTCTCTAACATTCTTTAGAGTTATATCAGAAGTAGTTACAGCACTATAAGTAGTATTAGTATCTGTATCTGTTCACGGTACATTAACATATGCTCTACCGTTACTATCTACCTGTACTGCATAGTTTTTACCAGAATTACTATATCCTATTTTTATTCCTCCTAATGTACTAGCACTAGCTGTAGGAAGTGTATATGCACTTGGTATTGATGGCTTATTAGTAAGGTCGTTATAAGATCCACTAGTTGCAACTGTTGCCAATCCTGTTACTTGAGCTGTAGTATGAGTATGATTCGTAGTAGTAGCCAATGTAACATTAGCAGACCCGTCAATCGATACAGAGCCTGTTACCGAGCCGGTAAGGGTAATGGTGCGTGCCGTGGCCCATTTGGAGGATGAAGCGACGTTGTCGGATATAGTCGCTCCTCGACTCGGAGTCTTTGTAACCTGAGTTGTACCTGTAAGTGTAGCTTCATAGACAATCTCAAACAGGTTGTTAATATCTGCAACTTGCGTATATCCATTAACAACATCTGTAATCAATATACCCGTATAAAAATCTGCAGGAATAGCTACCCACAAATTATTTACACTATCGTAGCCAAATTTAACTTCAACAGAAGCATGCTTAACAGCTCCCTGCGAGCTAATTAATGTCGCTGCTGGAGCATACCAATACGAGGTATCATAATTATAACCGCTTATATTTATTTCATCAAAGTAATAATTCTGATATGCAAGTATTTTGAAGCCCAACATCCACTGGTTTGAGTCCTTTATCTTAATTTTATAGTAGCCGCTATTCCTTCTTTCAGATGTACCGTAACGCAAAGCAGAGTTAAAAGACGATTTATGATACCCGTCCAGCAAGTCCGCATCCAGTCCCGAGCCGCTGCCGTCGTTGCCGGCGTGCCAAATTGTCGAGCCGGAAAGATTGGGTACTCCGCTATCATTTATTGCCAAAAATTTGTTACACTTATGATTATACAAGTTGGTTCCATACGTTGTATGATACCCAGCCCAACCCTTACTGACGTTGCTCATTCTAAAGTACATACCGACTTCAATAGTGTCAGATGTATTGAGAATCATTCCTCCAGCAGATGTGATATCGATTATCAACATCCCCGTCATCGTGTCTCCTGACTTCTTGACATAAGTACTCGAAGCCGCAGAAGAAGTAAGGAACTCCGAAGCCGAGTGCGTCACTATGTCTCCGAATGCACCTCTTGAACAGTAAGAGAGGTTTGATGAAGTTGCATTATATCGGCCATTCCAATATGCTAATAAATTTACCGTAGGGATACGTAAACCGTCTATTGTCTGACTCGTCCATCCGATATGACTTGCACCTGAACTAACATCATTTGCCTTATTTGCTACACTACCATCTCCCATGAGGAACTGTGAAGATGTACCGCCGGACTTGACTAAAGCTGAAGCGATGAAGCTTTTGTTTGTATACCATTCACCCGTGTTTGTATTACAGGTGAATGAAGAATCTGTTTGATTAGCGGTCGTCTCTGCTTTGAATGTATAGAAGCCTATATTATCTCCCAATCCTCCGAATGCAATTACGTTTCCGGAGGCAGACTTCATATTGTAGAAATACCATGCTGAATCTGAATCAATAGCACTTCCCCTTGCATACATGATAGCGGCAGAAGTTTTACCGGAAATCCACATTCCATGATTTGAACCAGAATGTATATAAGAAGTAAATGTTTTAGCTGCGCTTATCGTCTGCACAGTATTTGTAGTTACATAGTTCGCCAAACTCTGATGGCTCGTCAACGGAGTAATACTGTTCGCTCCCAACGTTATCACTCCATTAGCTATCTTTGCATCGGTAATCCCGTACCCTGCAAGAGTTGTTGGTTTAGATGTTAAAGATGCAAAGGTATGAGTATGAGATATCGGAGCAGCTCCTATCTCAGCTAGGGATCATGAGACATTAGCTGTGCCATCAAATGATTTTCCTGTAGAACCGATAGTAAAAGTGCGAGCTGTGACGAGCTTATGAGCAGCAGGAGCATTGTTAGCAAGCGTAGCGAGAGTATCTGAGTTTCCTAGAAGTACCGCATCTGAAGGAACTGCACTTACTGTAGTAATGTCAACCTGACCACTGTTTAAAGATGTTACAGTAACGTTGTCGCTATCTGTAGTCCAAGTAGATTTAATATAAATACAACCAGTACTATCTGAATCTCCGTTAATATAAAAGGAATAGTTAGTTCCTTTATATATAATACGCGCCTTATTTCTCATAGTTGTTCCATTACTGTAACCTGATACTCATATAAGGAAGGTTCTACCTCCGTTTGTACTAATACTACTTATAAGACAATTAATATGATTAAGCGCTATTTTTATTACACCATTTGCATTTAGTTGTGCAGTTGAACGTATCACAAAGCTTTCTTTATGTAATCCATCCAATAGATCGGCATCTAATCCTGATCCTGTACCATCATTACCAGAATGTCAAACAGTATTACCTGCAAATTTAAGACTATTAGTACCTTCTATATTCAAATACTGGTTGGCACCATAATCATACATATAGGTACCATGCGTAGAATTCCACCCAAATGCACTTTTACTTACACCTCCGTATAAAACACGCATAAAAGTTTCATTATTAGTTGTATTATTTATACGTAAAGCACTTGTTACAGCTGCGTTAATATCAAGTTGACCAGTCATTACATCACCAGTCTTTTTAACATAGCGACTATCGAGAATACTGTTATAATTTATTTCTGTTAAAAACTTAATCCAATTCTGAGTATTTCATGCTATACCTCCTTGCACTCTATACTGTGGAACTAAACTACCTTCGTTTGGTATATATAATTGTGCTCCTCAACCTGTAGTACTATCTCAGTTAAAATTCATTATAAAACCATCTCCAGAAGGTTTACCAGAAGTCATACTAGATGAAGCTTGAAACACAGTAACTTTTTTATTAGCAGAGGAAGCAACATTAGCAGTAGTTACTCTCCCAAGATTTACTAAATGATCTATCGTCTGATGAGAAGTCAAATAATTGCCTTTAGGCTGATAAATAGTATCTGCTTTTGATTTTATGTAACCTCAAAGTTGAGTTGCTGGGCGTTTAACATAAGATACGGATTCATCACCATCTCCTCCTATATCTGAAGTAACAAAAAGAGTGTTATCTGTAGCATTCGCTGAGCCAAGAACCAGCTTTTTAAGCAAGGTAGTAATTCCCATCTGAGTACCATTACTTCCATCTATTTTAAGTAGATGAGAAATAGATTGATGGGAAGTAAGTGCTGTAATTCCTTTAGTAGCAGTAATTGTACTACCATTATTAGTAATACTAGATATCACATTTCCAGATCCAGTAGTAGTTACAGTTAGAGATCCTATACTTGTAGAAGCGTTATTTCATTTTGTTTTATCCGCTTCCGTTACGTGTATTGTAGCGTTACTTATATGGGAGTTTAATGTACTAGCACTTGCAACATCAGTAATATTGATTGTACCATCAGTAGCTGGATTAAATGTACCTATTTGAGTTCCATTTTTCTGAAGAGTAAGAGTCTTTAAAGGCTGATGAGAAGTTAAAAACGTACTATTCTTACTAAGAGTAAGTTTACCGTTAGATAATGAAGCAGTAGTTACTGCATTACCGGTTCCTACAACTTCTATACTTTTTGGAACTGTATTTATAATAGAAGCGGTTGCTCCACTATTAATAGCTGCTCATTGCTCAGAAGTAAAGCTAGAATTATTAAGTGTATATTCAAAAGCTCAACCTGATGCTGTATATTTATATTTATCGTATTTGGTATTCCCGCTTGAATCCGTATGAGAATAAAATGCATAATCATTATCATCAGCAGGAGTTGCTTTTAGCTCTGTAAGATTAGTAAAAGTGCCTTTAAATACAGCAGTACTAGTAGCAATAGAAGAATTAACAAATGCTTTATCTGCAAGCTGGTTAGTACTACTTGCTTGAACTGGAATTTTAGATTCTATAGATGTAACTCGGCTATCTAGTACATTGTCCGCACTAATTCTTGCAGTCTGTTCTGCTGAAATAGCGTTAGTTCTATTAGTAACTTCCTTAGCAATATTAGTAGCATTAGTTTGTTCTGCACTAGTAGCTCTTGATATTTCTGCATCTAAATCATCTCGTAAAGCTGATTCTGCTGCAGTGGCTCTATCTTTTTCAGCTTGCACCGCTGTAGTTCTATTAGATACTTCAGTATTTATTGCATTTAATAGTTCAGTTTCTTTATTAGTAGCTCTAGTAATCTCACTATCTAAATTATCCTGAATATCTTCTTCAGCTTTAGTTGCTCTAGCTTTCTCCTCTGCTATTAATGATTTAATTGAATCAAACTCTTTACCTGAGCTATCTTTAAAGTCATTAACTTCCTGCTGTAATACATCTACTCTATGATTTGTAGCATAATCTCCTTTAGGTTGATATGTATTATCAGCTCTAGCTACTTCGTTTGCTATTGCCTCTGCAAGGTCTACCTTAGATGCCTTTTTATTAAGCTCTTTAGTAGTTGCATCCTGAGACATTACTTTGTCTGTATTGTCTCCAGTTGTTTGAATAATAGATTCCTTTACAGCTTCATAAGCAGCATCTATTCCTGGTTGTTGTAATATCTTTATTTCATCTTCAGTAAGATCACTAAACTCAAAAGATGCTTTAATTCCTGTATTTACTCATACTTGCTTATCTTCTGGGAGTAAAATATCTTCACAAGTATATCAGTATTTATCTACTATCTTAATTCCAGGAGAATTACCTTTTATTCCTGATAAGACAAAATCTCAGTAAATAGATACTACTCCTGTAATAGTTCCTCTTTCGTCCTTTATGTATTGAATAGGTTCGTTATCTAGTGCAGACAAATGACTCTTGGCACATGCCAGTAATACCTGGTCATGTACCACAAAGTCAATCGCATATTTATCACTAACATAATGAGCACCTATCATTCATTTGCCTGAAAAATGAAAAGAAGTTCCTTTATAATAGTCTCTAGAGTGAGTAGTAGAAAAAGTAGTATTATAATTAATTTTTACTTTTTTTTCCATATTATAGTGTATAATTATTTGTAATAGTATTATCTACTAGAGTTTTAATGCCAAATCGTTCATTTTCTGTTCCTGAACCTAATTTAGTATATCCTCTAAATGTGTTAGAATAATTTTCATTTCTAGTATATGCGCTACCAGAATATTTTGAATTAAACATCTTATTAAACTTAATAAGCTGATTTCTAATTCTATCAGTAGAAGTACCTTCTGCGGCAGTAGTAATACAAAATGCATTTTGTGTAGAAGCTACTTCATGTGCCGTAAATACTTCTGATAATTCAGTATAAACGTTTTCGTATTTACCTTCATCTCAATAAGACCCATAAAATAGATTAGTTAAAGTTAGAGTTCCGGTTAGCGGAGTAAATACTGTTTTTAATTCAGATATTTGAGGCTGTAAAGTATCTTCAAACATTCCAGTTAAATTTGTAATTCTTGGAGCATATTTAAAGAAATCTTCTGGAATCATATACGCATTACCCATATTTGAGAAATCATATCTATAATAGCTGAGCTTTTTACAGCATTTAAACATATTACTTACGTTAGTTGTATTAGAGACTGGTTTAAGCATATACGGACATATTCTTCCAGTAAGTCCATAACCATACATATTATAGCCTCCTCCGCCATTATATTGATAACTTCATCCACTAAGTCCAGAGTTTGCGAATAATCCTGCAATATTACAATTATTTGTACAATATCTTAATAGATCTGGAGGAGCAATATAGGTATTTACTGGAGTAGAAACCTCTCCCATACCTCCAGACATAGAAATAACTACATTTTCATATGTATAGTTTAAATTATTAACTGTAGTATCTAATACCTCATAGTTATTCTTAGTTGAGCTATTATAGCCAGAAGGAAAATGTGCACCATCAAATACTCATATAAATGTATATTGACGTATATCTTGATTAGTATTAGTTTCAAATGGCCCATTTTCTGATTCGCTAAAATACAAGTAAGGAGAGTACATTGGATTATCCTCAACATCTGCATCTATATTATTATTAGTATAATAAGATACATTAGAATGCTGGAAACAATATTGCATTGAAGATATTGTATTATTAACCGTTTTAGTTTTAACTATATAAGGTTGAACATTAGTGTATTCATAATCTATTACTTGTCCGCTTTCATCTGTAATTTCAGTTCTAGTATTAGTTCCATATAAAGTTTTTGATGTAGTATTTTCACCATGCCAAAAGAATTTATAAGGAATACTTCCGCTTAATGAAGGTAATTTACTATTAACGGCATCTTCTGCAAAAGCGTAATCTAATTTAGCAATATTTGTACAGGTTTTAAAGTTAGAACCATCAGCAGATAACGTATAAGGAACTCTAAAGTTATAAAATATTGCAGAAGCATCTGTTAATTTAGTATTATTAATAAATAAGTCTCCAGGTAATTGTAAATCAGAAATAGAATTATCGGAAGATGCATTCATAAAGATTCCAGTAAGTTTAGTAACCTTAGTATTATTTTTAAAGATATTAAAAGGAAATTCTCCTTCTATCTTTTTTACAAACCCACTAAAGCAAGATGAGAAATAATTAGTTGAGCCGAAATCTCCGGTACCTCCATATCCTATCTCAATTATATTTGTAAATTTACTAAATGTTGTATTATTTAGCTTCATATTTACATAATAATCATCAGTAGTAGCAGATGTCATTATAAAGCTTTGCCATAAATATTGAACTGTTGCTGGATTTGCAAAGAATTCAGATAATTCAAAGTTTTCAGAATAAGCATCTCTACTTACAAAGGCTCCTTGGAAACGAGTTAATCCTGCTGGTATTTTAAAACCTTTACTATAATCAATATAATTTATATTATTAAATATACCTCTAGCAGAATTAATATTAGGAATATTATTAAAAAAGCCATTTAAGTTTCCTGTATTCTCTTTCTTATTATTATATATATTAATAATATAATCTAAAGAAATAGTAGCAGGAGGAATATTTAAAACATATGACGGTGTAAAGTAATCTAAATTAGTAAGTTTATAATTCCCATTAGCTCGTCTAAATAAGAATCTATCTACAATATAATTGTAAGAATAAAATACTCCATTAAAATTAGTGCAATTTACTAATTTAGAGAACAATCCATTATCCGCAGATACTGAATTAGTAGTAACTGTTGGAGAAGGTATATATATTATTTTGCCAGAATTATAGCTAAATAAGAACTCTACACTAGTAATATTAGCACATTTATCGAATAATCTTATATCAGGATTATTATTAGTCTGTAGATCGAATCTACCATAGTCAATATTATTCGGATATGCAAACAAATATCTAATAGTTGTTGCAGAACCTAAATTATAAAGCATATAGTAATAATCAAATACAGTACAATTTGTATTATAAAAACACAACCCCGCATTACTTATTCCGAATGTAATATTAGTAACTCTACTTCCAGAGCTAAATAAATCAGTAGAAATATCAGTAGGATGTTTAATCTTGGTACCATTTAGTACTGATTGATTCTTTCATTTAACAGTTGCTAAATCACTTCCGTGAATAGAGAATTTCTGTAAACTCAGAAAACATTCAGTAGTATTTATTGATATATTTCCATATACTCTTTGAAGATTAGCACAGTTTTTAAAATTATATAATAGATATACTTTATCTGTTGTATTCTTAAATTGTATTTCAGTTACTGCTGAATTATCTCCAATTCTAAAATAAGCAATATTGCTATTAGTAGAATTAGCAAGATTAGTAAACCTAGAAACATCTAAACAATTTGTAGTTACACCATCATCATAAGTAATATAGCTTACTTTGGTCTGATATAAATCTAACTTTCTTAATTTGGTAAAATCTGTACCCTTTAGAGTTAAATTAACTAAATTAGTACATCCAGATAAATTTAGATTAGTTAATTTATCTATATAAACTGTTAATGAAGTTAAAGATACACAATTTTGTATAGTTAAAGAAGTAAGTTCAGATGGATTATCTGAATGAGTTACTGACTTTAACGAAGAACAATTAGTAATATTTATCTCATTAAATTTAGAAAAATCTATATCAGTAATAGAACTATTATTTACTATGTTTAATCTTCCATATGTATTATTAACTCTCTTACCAGCTATAGATAAGGATTTAATTCTATTGTTAGAGAGATCAATATCTTTAGTTCAAGCTGGCCTTATATCACAAGATGCAATAGCTGCATTAGTTAATTGAACAGATTGTAAGTTATTACAATTAATTAAAGATAGAGAACTACTATTAATGTTTTTTGCATCAATATCTGTAACTCTAGATCCATTTACATCTAAAGAGATTCCTGATTTAGAAATATCAATTGTAGATAAGTTATAAAAAGTATCGTCAATAGATAAAGCTCCAGAGTATCCTGCACTATTTAAAACAATAGATTTAACTGCTGGAAGAATAAATGTAAATCCTCCTGAATAAGTTCCAGATGTTCCGTTTATATGTTCAAGATATTTATTGTTAATATATAATGGAGCACCATTATCCGTAGATGATGATTCTACAAATGAGTTTATATAATCAAGATCTGTTCATAACTGAGATCCTCCGAATACTGAGGTTTGTACACCATTAAATGAATATTTAATAGTATATGGAAGATTCTCCTTCTCTAATAAATACTGACTTAACGAGCTTGCTCCTCTAATAATCAAAGGCGTATAAGCTGGAGCTTTAACTACAAATTCTAGATTACTAGATTTACGTCTCCAAGGATCTGAACCACTTTGGAAAATATCCTTTAATATAACAATATCTTTGTTATTTTCAAGTCCAATAGTAGTTCTAATAGGCTCTAAATAAGTAGTATCTCCTTTATATATAATGATATCAGAACCTTGCATATTAAAATATGCGTCTAGAATATGCAATCTACCTCTAAGTCACTCTGTCGTAACTTCAACACCACGTCCAAAGAGATATTTAGATACAGTAGAAAAAGAATTTCTACCAGTTTCATTTTCTCTATAATATAGATATTTATTTCTATAATTTAGATTTAGCATACACGTAGGAACCTCTGCTAAGTTAGAAGCATAATAGTTTTTAATAAACTTATCTGCAGTTTCTAGAGGCCCACCTACAGCTCTTCAATTTCCATAAATAGTTTGCGGAGAAAGAAAACTTACTTCATTTTTGTAGTTATCAAGTGCTTTAGTATATTTAGCAATAGCAAATAAGTAAGAGCTAGGAATATCGTATCCAACTATAGATGATGAAGAAGGGAAGTAATCTCTATATACAGTAACTCCATTATTTATAGTGGATGCTGCAATTTTATTTGAATCTTCCGGTTTAGTTCTATCAATCAAGTTACCATCAGCATCATACTCTTTAATATCAGACTTCCAATAATCAGTAAAACTAAAGTAAGAAGTTGTATTACCGTCATTATCTCTACCTAAACAGGTATCCATATCGTAGAAGAACAGTCCAAACTCATTATCATCTCAAGTTTTTATATTTAAGTTTTTCTGTACAGAGTCAACTAAGCCATAGGTCATACATGTAGCCATGTAATACGCTACACTATTATAGTTTAATTTACCCTTTACTAACTCTCCTTCTTCTAAACCGCCAATGCAATTAAATAAGTCATTGTATGTTGCGTTAGAGATTTGTTCATCCTTCTTAGTATATAAAGTTCCACTTCTTTGATACTGAGTTTTATAGTCAGGGACTACATTAACTGTATGATATAATACTGCATCATTAGTTGGATTCTCAGGATCATTAACTGGTTCAAATGTCTTTCCAATTTGTCCAAATAAATAACCGCCACCAAGAGATACTGACTTTACAAAGTTTTTAATACTAGTTTTTGCTCCCGGATTTCCAGCATAAGTTACAATATCTCCAAACATAAAATTAGAAGATTCATTATTCTGCTGGAATAATATTGTATCATCATATTGAGAGAAATCCCAATATTTACTATTATCCTGAACTTCAGCTGCAACAAAGCCCTCTAATGGATTTAATCCTCTATCATTACCTTGTCCTACTGTAGTAAAGGAGAATGTAGTATTACTACAATCTTCTATATAATCAGCTTTTAACTGACTTAAGTCTGCATATCCAAGATTAAAGTAAGATTCACGTCCTAAGTTAAATGAATATACCCCCAAATAATATACATCTATCTTAGATTCTGTAACTACTTCTAGATACATTAGTACTGGAAATCCATCCAAACATTGTCTTACATGAGATAAAATGTCTGCATTACCAGATTGTGATCCCATTGAGTATTCGAATTTATTATTATCGTTAATAAATTTACCCATAGCCACGTTATTAGAATGTGCAGAATCCACAACATCAGCTTTTAGGTTAAATTGCGTTTCATGTAAGAAAGTTGTACTATCTGTTCTTTGATAGTTAGGAGAATAAACTAGAGTAGTAGTTTCACCAGCATCTGATGTTTTTAAACCTAGTACAAAATTCTTAGCTTTATTATTCATAGTAGAAGAACCCTGTAACTTTAAATAAAAGTAATAGTTATTAAAAGAACTAGGAATATTTATTACAGATGTTTTATTTTTATTTCTACCCCATCTTAATTGGTTTATAGGAATCTCGGCATCTGCTAGAATGCTCGTAGAGTCCTGAGTATATGAAGTATTCATTCAGTCATATATCGTAGGTTCTCCAGATATAGTAGTTTGTACTTCTGAAACTCTTGCAACTAAAGTAGGAACGTTAGTTAAACTTGCAATATTATCGTATAAAGTATTTTCTACATGAACTAAATCATTCTTCATATAGTAGTTTACTTTACTTGTGCTAGAATCATATAAAAAGTTTAGAATTCTTGTATCCTCATCAGATACAGCGTTTTCATTATTAGTTGACTTAATTTTATAAGTATAGTAATAATAATTAATATCAGTATCGTGTAATGCACTTACTCCAGCCGAATCTAAGAAATAATCAACAGAAAAATGATTAATTGTATAGTTTCCTGGTAAGAATTCTATAGATCCTAATATTTTAACTGCAGTTGGTCAAGTGTTAATAACTCCTTCGAATATTCCATCTACAAATACGTTGTATTCATAATAAGTAAGATTACTAGTTTCATCATAATATACAGGAGCTATAGAAATAGTGATTAAATGAAATTTATCCGGATTACCTGGTACGTAATCACTTTCTTTATGTAAGAAGAAATTACAAGGTTGCACAGATCCTCCAAATACTCCACTAAATTCTATCTTATTTTGATATACAGTTATAAACTCATTAGTAGATATACTCTCATTACTCTTAATAACACAAATAGGTTCTGCAATATTATTAATTTCGTTATACTGAATTCCTATATTAATTAAAGCATTATTAATATCTTGAGGGAAAGTATTTATATGATAAATAGTATTATCTGTATTTGCTCGATAAATCTGTATATTAGAAGTATTAATAGTTTCATTTAGATTAAGAGTCTTAGTGCTCTCATAGCCTTTATAATAAGCTTGTGTATTAGGTATTACACTTGGTTTAAACCAATTATAAGAAGAGCTAACCTGTTGACAGTATAAATATTTTACAGATGTTCCAGAAGAAGTTCCAATATTGTAATTAAAGGTTACTTTGTGTCATCCTGGAGTAGTATATGATACTTTCAAAGTATAAGTTTCTCCTTCAATTCCATTAAATTCTTCTCTTGTTGAAGAATCATCATCCTTTCAATATACAATAGTACAAGCTCTACTCTGGTTAGTTCCTTGATAAACTCTACAATTAAATCCAATTTCTCTATTTATACTGTATTTATAGATATCATCACCTTCTTGTTCTGAATCATATACTAAACCAGTCTGAGGTTCTACTTTTAAGTATATTCTTCCAGGAATAAGGTTAAATGTAACAGCTTTTTGAATTATCTGAGTACTTTGATTCTCTGGAGTAATCTTAATAGTTACCTTAACATTATATGCATTAGCATATTCTTCAGCTATATATTTCTCTGGAATTTGAAAAACAATATATCCGTTTTTATTTGTAATTTCTCCAACTACAGGATCTTCGTCTAAAAAACTCCATTCGTAAGTACATTCAGCATTTACTGATATCTCGTAATCTAATTTTGCATATAAGCCTTCTACTGAAGCTGTTTCTATATAAATATCGTTACTTGCGTATTGTTTTAAACCATAATCTGCACTTCTTACTAATTGTAATTCTCCTATTTTAAATGGAAATACTACATAAGAAGAATATATATTTTTTATTTGTACGTTGTCAGTCACTTCAATGGAAATAGTTCCATTTGCGGAGAGCTGTATAGTTGTATCTAGTCTTCATCTATTTTCAGCTGTTAATTCAACACTTCTAGAAATACCTCCATAAGTATAAGTAACAGAATAAGCAGCTGAGCCTCCAGATATAGCAATTCTTAAAGAATACATAGAATCACCATTACTGAGACTAATTACATTGCCTTCATTAATAGTTTGTCCATCTAAAGATGCAACTATATTCCATTTAGTAGTTGATGAACCGCCCCCACCGCCACCAACTGCGCCGTATTTATGAGTTCATTTTAACTGGCTTTTTAAATCCAGAATATCTTTGCTCATATCTTCAACCACAGTGTCTAAATTGTTACCGGCATTTGAAGCACCGGTAACAATTACGTCACTGTCAGTTATAACATTGATATTTCCTTTTCTTTTCATATTAGATAGAAATTATAGGCGTTTCTGTAGTTGTTCAGTTACAATATCTAGAATCGTTAGTAACAGAAGCATATTCAAAATTCGGTGTACCTTCTGCGTAAAGAATCTGAGTAAAATTGTGAGAAGCTTCGTCCTTGATATTTCTTACTCTTACTAATTTTACATTATATGAATCTCCAGATAATGAGATTATAGCAAACATCGGATATTGCTGAGCACCATCTGCTTTATCTGCTCCAGAAGCATTTTTTCCAGTTTTAGGAATCAATCTCGAAAAGTGTTGGAAGTTACTAGGCAATTCTTTATTAGAAGTAAGTTTATATCCAGTAGCTTGACACATAAAATATGTTACACCGTTAGTTAGATTGTTATCTACAATCATTGGTGAGAAGTATCCAGAATCTGTTGTACTAGTAACTACTGGCCCCTTTACATATGGCTTCTTACTTGTATTATAGCCTCGTAAAGCTTCTGTACTATAATCATTCGGATAAATCCATGTAATATTATCTAATTCAAGTGTTTCAGACATAGCCATTGGTTCTAATAGACTGTTTTTAACAACACCGTCTACAGTATAGAAATAATTCTCTCTTACTGGGTAGGTACAAGCATAGGTATGTTTATGTCCCCCAATACATAATTTTACACCAAAATGCTCTAATAATCTACTTAACCAGCACATAGCTTTAGTATCCTGACTTGTTAGTTGATTAGTATGACTGCCAATTAAAGATGTTCCAGATCCTCCTAAAGATCGATAATTACTATACACATTACTTGATTCTACTAAGCTGTCCTTAGTAATAACAGTAAAAGGCATTTCATGACATGCTACTACAGCTTTCTTAGTACCTTTAGTATTTAGCATCTTATAGATCATAGTATATATAGTAGTAAAGTCAGAACAATATCCTGCACTTGCCCCCGAAGTAGGAACTGCCCATCCTGTATAGATATTAACTACTTGTCCATTATAATTCTTTTTAAACCAGTTATTACAATTTTCGTAAGTAATTTCACTATTTACCATTATAAATCTATAATCAATCGAATCAAAGTAATAAAGTGATGGTATATACCTTGTAATATTATCAGATCCAGTTATAACTGGAGAGTTAGTTTCATCTATATCATAACAATAGAATATATGGAAATAATAACTATTTGACTTACCAACGTCGTCTCCAGTTCCAAGAACCGTAGTATCTGTTCCACAAAGGTCATTATTACCTACGACATTCATTTGTTCTAGATGCTTGAATAACTTCTTTCCAGCGTTATAATAATCCAACCATTCATTTATCCTAGTACCATTTTGAGTCATATCTCCAGTATTAATAAGTACTGGGATAATATGTTCACTGCTACAATCTGCAATAATCTTTTCATCTAACTTATTAGCAGCTGCCGCCCAAACTTGATATTCAATCCAATGGAAGCCCTGCTGATCTGAAGTTTGATATATCTTAGGAACATAAGTAATAGGATATAAAGTAAAGGTAAATTCCTCAGAACAATGCTCTAAATCAGGATTTCCATTTTTATCAGCTCTACCGACTACGTAAGTATAAGTAGTAGGAGTAGAAACTGCATTTCCAGAATTAAGAATTAATATACATTTATGTGCTGTATAATGAGTACCATCTCCTGGGAAATTTCCAGTAATTCTTTTATAAATAGCATCTATAGAAGTTTGATTAAACTCTTTTCTTACAATAGTTCCTGTAGCTTGTGTTTTACCGCCATCCTCTTTCTTATAAGATTCAAATTTATTCCAAGTATTTCCATTCTTAATAAAGACGAACTCATTAAATTCACCTGCTGAAACCCAGTTAAATGTTCTTGTAGTATACATATTTATACCAAAAGCACAAGTGACCATATTTGGTTTATCTAAATCTAATTTAGTCTTATCGAATGATACGTTCTTATGTTCTTTTGAAGATTTAGGAGCAAAAACTCTTATTGAATATATATCTTCGGAATTAGGAAAGGAGATATACTCTTTATCAAGATTTAAATACTGAATATCATTAGTAATATTAGCAAGTCTTATTCTAGAGCTATCATATGTAGTTAATGCTTGATAAGCCTGTTTAGCTGGATCTAATTCAAAAGTATTTTTTGTTATAGTATTACTTAATGATGCTACTATATTCGTTCCCCACGTTCCTGCAGTAGCAGAAGGATGTGCGTTAAATACTAAAGAATCTATATAATTATAAGCATATACATTCGGTGCTTTTGAATCGGAATTTGGATTCTTAGCTACTAGAATAGTTGCTGCAGTTACGTTCTCACCGTTTACTTTATCTCCGTATGTTAATGCAAATGCATAACAAGAAGTTTTATTGTGAGTTAAATCTAGTAATTCTCCTGAAACATACCATTCGAGATCATAAGAATCTACTGATATAAAAGTATCTGCATTTAAAGAACTGTCTGAATATTTTTTACATCTAATTAGATATGTTCCTCCAGCTGGTATAATACCAGAGAGTGCTAAATGATCACAATCTAAAATTGAAGGATTAATATTGTTTGGATGTATATAATGTAAATAACATCCATCTAAAGGAAGATCCTTATCTGATGTATTTTCAAGTTCTATATATCCATGAGAACATCCAAATTTAGTATCTGTATCTAAAGGGCAATAAACTGCTCCAATTTTAACTCTATCTGTATTTAATCTTAAATCACTAGTCATTACTGGAGATATCCCACTCTCGGAAGCAAATAGCTTAGATACAAATCCTCTTATTTGGTTTGTTGTATTAATTGGATATTGTGTATTTGAAAGAAGATTAATTCTATCTAATAATGTTTTTTCTGGCAATTCAGTGCTTTTTAATTCTCCTTCAGAATTAACAGAAAATTTAAACTTCTTTCCTGTATTATTATCAATGAAGGTAATATCAGAAACATCAGATAGTTGAAGACCCGAATCATCAACGTATACAATTCCTAATTCCTCCAGTTTTTCTATCATTTCTTGTACTGTCATACCACCTGTTGGTTTACTTGAACCGTTTATTGGATTAAGGCCATATTTATCTTTAATCCACAATATTTTATTATCATCTTGTCAAATTAATTCTTTAGGCAAGAGTCTATCTTCTATACTTTGTAGTTCTTTTAAAGAGGATACCGATCTAATAGTTATATGAGCTGCTTTATACCTATAATTATCATCGCTAGGCTTACTCTGTATAATTTCATGACTAAAATCTTGATATTTAGAATAGCCATTAAATTTATATAAAGTAGTTTTAAATACTTCTACAGAATCTATATAATAGTTACTATCTATTTCAACAAACGATTTAGATATATTACCAGTTCAAGGATTATAGTAACCCTCTATAATAGTTCTGTTAGTATTAAAATATCCTGCAGAGATTCAGATATAATTCTTTCCGTATTTAGCTCCATCCTCTGTTTCTACAGTCCTTGAAACTAAGGTACAAATATTAAATCTTTCTTCTTCTGGATTATAACTAGTAACTAACTTAGATAAATCAACTATAAGTTCATTATTATCGCTTTTTAAGTTTATTCTAATATTAGGATTACTACTTGTAGTATAAAGAAAGATTTTAGTATCTTCTACATCTTTATATGCTTTAGAAATCTGTTCTGTAGAAACCGCTGTATCTAAAAAGGTAGCAGAGCCAGTGCCATTATAATCAATAACAGATCTTGGTTCAAAAGGAATAAAAGGATTCTCAAAGTCTATTGTAGCGTCCTCTATTTCAGATAAATCGTCTTCTTCTATAGATCATAGTGGTTCTTCATCCTGAATATTAGAATACTCACTAACTATTTTAGACATGGCTGTATCAGTTCCATCGTATGACGATAAACCAAATCTAAAAGAATTTCTTAGTTTAGCAACTTCTGCTTGAAGTTTTCTAATTGCAGAAAATAATATATCAACATAGTTACTTCCAGTTTTTCCAGGATTAACATCAGTATCATCCGGAATTAAAATATAATCACCAGGAACACTAGTTTCTGGAAGATCCTCAAGCATTTGTTCTGTCATTATAGGAAGACCTATACTAACACCTACAACAAGCTCCTTAGCTGGAATATAAGTAAATACACCTGTATCGTATATAATTTTAATATACGGTTCTCCTATAACAACAGACGAATCATACTGTTTGTCTTCCTCAGTAGCTTTAGCTATATAAATAGAATCTTCTACAATTCCGGGAGTATTAGAAGCAACTACAAAATTCCAATAAGGAGAATCTACATCCTGTATTTTACCATCATAAATAACTAAGTTAGGCTGAAGATCTTTACTTGATTGGTGATTCTTTCTACATGCTAATATTGCTCCATTATAAACTACAAAATCAGTAACATAATCGTCATTAAGATAATATTTACCTTCTACTCATTTTCCAGCCCAATTAAACGAATGTCCTCTTTCAAATTGATTTGAGTATTGAACTTTATTAAATGTCATAAAAATTCACAATCTTCATAATATCAGAGTCTCTCATATCTACATATTTGTAATATGTTATAAGATGACAGATCTCTTTCATAAGAGAAATTCTATTTAAATTATATGGATATCCAATACTTAAATCAGTTAATTCCTCTTTTAGTAATTTATATAGTTTTTCTTTATGCTGTTCCACATCCGCATTTATTTATACTATCCTCATAGAAATTACTACACAGATTATGACAAGAGCTTAAACCATTAAAGATTCTTAAAGCTTCAAAATAATCCTTTTTCTCAATTAACATAGTTAATACTGTGACTGCAGCTAGTAGAATATCCGTTTTTACTCCTAAATCGTCATTAGAATTACACGATGCCTTACAATTATTTTGCAAATAAGCATTAATTCTAGAACGTTCAGAGAGAATATAACATTCTACAAGAGAATAAATAGTAAATGTATAATCATCAAAATAAAAACAATTATCAAGAGATTCTTTTCTAACTATTTCGTAAATATCATCAAAGTCTTCATTTGGATCAAATATAAATACTTTTCCAGAATCACTATCCTGATAAACTACTTTTTCTTCATCAGTATTATACCATATAAAATCATTAGACGGTGTTGTATGACCTTCTACTGGAATTAAAAGCTTCTGATAATAATACAAACCATCAGTCATACTAAAAACGGATCAAGCATTCCTTAATTCATCTGGAGTAGAAGCTATTCGTGAATTAAATGTTATTAATCTGTTTTCTTCTCCGTCCGTTATTTTTATCAATCTCTGAATAATTACATGAGGATAATTATTATCTAGGACACCTTCGCCTATTCATCTTTCATATGGTGTTTTATCAATAGCATAAAATGTAGTATTCTCTACACCTATTTCCATAAATAGCCTACTGTCCATACTTATGTGTTTTTAATTTTATCATTATAAGGATTGCCATCATTTAATTGCAGATATTCAATATCAACCTGACGTTCCTTATTTTTAATAATCTTATCGTTATAATCTTTCGTATTTCTCATTTCTTGTTCTTCAATTGCAACTCTTCTTTTCTCAAGTTCAAGTTTTTGAGCATTATTCTTCTCAATCTCTTTCTTAAGTCCCTGATTTTCTTCTTGAAGTTGATTAATCTGTTTAGATGCTTCTTGTACTTGTTGCTGAAATTGTTGCAATTGTTGTTGTAATTGACCGATAACATTATTTTCTTGCTTCTGTGTTTTAACTGCATTCTCAATATAAGAACGTAAGTCTGTTATATTTCTTGCAGTCATAATGTTTACTAACATTGAAGGATCGGCTTGCCCTGCCTTTACTAATTCCATAGCTGAAGCTCGTAAATTCTCCTTAGCTTGGAATGTTTCTGTACTATCCTGAATATGAATATCAAAATCAGTCATAGTATAGTATTTAGGTAATGATGTAAAAATTTGATTTAATTTATTACCATTAATAAGCGTTCCACATAAACCGTCTTTATAAACAATTTTAGCAAGATTTAATAGATCATAATTAATTTCTTTATAAAGAAGATCCATTGCCGAAAAATACTGCTTAGTAAGTAAGGTGGATTGTTTAATTCCAACCTTTACATTACTAACTGCATCTCTCTGCTGGATTCCTCCTAATTTTTCTGCAAAAACTCCAGTTATAGAGCTAGCCTGTTGTTCTATACTTTGAAGCACTAAATCAAAGGCTTGAATCATCTGTGCTTTAATAGAATCATCAAACCCGTTAAATGTAGTATTTAAAAGTTGTGCTCCTTCTTGAGAAGAATCGAATAATCCAACACCTTGTTTTTTATAAGCAATCCATTTCTGCAGTCTCTCAGGTAATTCTTCTCCTAAGAATGTAGGAAGATGGTTAACATCAACTCAATCACCGACTGTACCTGATGAAGCTATTAAACTATCTCTATAGTATAGCGTAAGGTCATATTGATCCTGAAGAGACATTGTGTTTAAAACTATTGAAAAAGGATTACCATTCTTATCATTAAAGAAAATTCCATTAATAGTAAGAGAACAATCTTTAGGATTAGAAATACTCCTTACAATATTTTCAGATTCTCCTCGCGTAATATAAATATTTTCACCTATCTTTACTCCTTCGTGTCTAGTTAATTTATCCTTTTCGTATTCTATCCATTCACATTCCCAAACTTCAATAAGATTAGAATTATGTGGACGATAAGGATCTTTAATAGCTCTAGTTGGAGTAACTTCCAATCCACCTAATATACCAGGAGTTCTTGGGTAACTCTTATCTCCACAACTAGAGTAAGATCTAACATATACAGCGCTGTCATTTCCTGAACCTCTGGAAGGATTGTCTTTTAATTCATTTCTAGCTTCTGAAGTTAGCTCATCTGCGTATTCAGCTAAGATTTGTTCTTTAGTAAGTCATCTTCTTACACAAGCTCTAGGAGACTTATTAAGATAGAATTCATTATAATTTCTCTCTATAAAAGTATCTACTGGATTCAATATTTCTAATCTGAGATTATTCTTTCCTCCAGACGGCCTTACTCTATAATAACAAATCCCTCCAACTAAAAGATCTGTAAAGATATCTCTCATCTTATTTTTAAGATCTATATCTCTAGAATTTTTAATATAATTTAAGATATTTTGAGCTGCAATTTCATATTCTGAAACATAACTCTCTGATATATCTCTTTTTAATTTTTCAATTTCCTCTGCAAAGAAAGGATCGTCAGTAGCTTGTTCTCCTTGCAAGATCGTTTTTACAATTGCATTTTCTAATTTCTGTTTAAATGCATTATAAACAGCTTCGTCTATACGCAATTGTTTATCCCTCATAATATCAGAGATAGTTTTTTCGTCTTTACAAGAAACTTGAAGATCTGGGTCTAGTTCTAGATATTCGCCAACTAAAACATCAATATGCTTTTTAATTAGAGGAGTAAAACCAACAGAAGTTGGAGTACCAATTCCATAGTTCTCTTCTATATGTCTAAATTGTTCCTCGTCTCTTTTACAATGATAATAATTATATGCCTTTTTTAGTTGGTCTTTTTCATAAACCAGATCTCCAATACATCGATTTATTTTTTCTATCTCCTTTTCTTTATTCATAGTCTTCTGGTTCTATCTCCTGAATAGCTTTTCAGAAATGAACATTTTGAAGCTTTCTAGCTTTAATTTCTTTACGTATAAAGTCTTTAAACTGCTCTTCAGTTCCTTCGTAAGCTAAAACCATTGGAGTTAATTCCATATCAAGGTATAACAGTAGCATTCATAGAGTTGAATTATCTGGAAGTTCTTCTGTAACTACCTTTAATTTACCTATATATTTTCCACAAATTACCTCGTCTATAATATTTCTAATGTCTTGTTCTATAGTAGTCATGTGGTATTATTCCTTTTCGTTTGTAGCCATTTTCGTCTATATAATAGCCTATGTCTTTTCATTGAGAGTTTACAGATTGTACTGTAGTCGGTGTTACTCCAGAGAGATCCTCATCGGCTAGTTCCGCCATTTGCATAGCTGCTATAATATCGAATTTACGTTTATTCTCGTAAGAATAATTCAATAATTGATCTAGCATCTCTTCGTAATCAATAGTATGCCAATAATCATTCACAAAGTTAGCTACTAGTTCAAGACCGTGTCTAATTACCGCCTCTGTAGCAGGTACACCTACTAATTGCTTATTAGGTTTCCTGGGCCCAGTAATAGCAAATTGTGGTCTTGACATAAATAAGTTTCCTTTTCCCTTCTCTCTGAAGTAAGTCTGTATTGATATTTTAGTATATTCAAGTAATGCTTTACAATTATATCATACAAGTAATTTCATAGAAAGATCATAAGCTTGACGTATATCATCTGGTCTATATTTATACATAGCTACATACTTAGGATCCTCCATACCAAATGCTCGCTTTTTAATAACTATGCAAAAGTCAGATACATCACTATCAGATGCAGAATCTTTTCTGCCCATATCAATAGCGTCAATTCCAGCCACGTAAAGATTCTTATAAGGTTTACCGGTTTCGTCTAATATAGGAGGTTCTACTACTAATAATTGAGATGAAGGGCTTTCTCTAGCTATTACTCTGTTTAATTGATCTCCCTGAGATTTATCCCATAATAACTGCATTCTTTTAGGCTTAGTGTATAAACCTTGTACTTTTATTTGTACCATCCTTTCAGCAATTGCTACTGGATCGAATACGTTATCACCATGCTTAGAAAGAGCTTCTCTAGGAGTAAAACAGTGTTCTGCACATTCATTAAGATAGTCTTTATCTGTTAAACCACTTCTTACCTTTTCATAAACTTTTTTAAATCTTACGTGGTCTGTAACACCTCTGTTATCTACGTATTCTGATAATAGACTGAATTTATGAGCAGGTAGAAAGAATGCTGTTAATTCCGGCTTCCCATCTTCAGTATCATAATTTTTAAAGGGCAAAATATTATATTGCTCTGGTTTTGCAAACATTGTTGCCAATCCTTCGAGCGCCATATCGTCTCCCATTGTGTTATCATAGGGCTTTTTATCCCTACTTCTTGTTCTTCGTTTTAAAACAAGTTCAGCGTACATTTTCATCCGTTCTGGATGTCGAATACTCTTGGTGAGATTATATTTATTCACTCACTACGCGTTACGGTGTTTCTGAGCCTTTCGTAATCTCAGAACTTACCTCGGTATTAGCATCACAGCCTTCACCGATTTTACTCGATTGTAATGTAGAAGATCCCTCTTCTACACGGCAGATTTTTGTATAAATATCGTATTTTCTATCTAAATGTATAATAGAGTTTTCATATAACAATCTAGCTACTCTTCTGGCTTTAAGAGCGCCATATTGCAGCACAAATATTTTAGAAGGCGTTCCATTAGCTACTGCTTTTGAGATGCATCCTATTATTCCAAGAAAGTTTTGTATTCCTAAAAGGAATTCAAGAGTTCCTGCAAATGATAGCTCAAATATGTATCCACGTTTACCATTATATATTCCGATTGTTCCATCACCATCACAATATCCTCTTATAAAGCTATAAATTAAATTTCTATTAGTAAATATAGATTCTTCTGGCCATTTTAATACTAATGTTTTACAAGGTACACATCCCTTATTATTTAATTGATTCCATAAATTTTTATTTCTTACAGAAAATCTACACATGTTAAATTTTTTACCATTTAGTATTTTTTCCTCAAATCTAATATCACTTTCTGCATTTAAGAAAGACTTAAATTTTAACATATGATCAAGATCATTAACTGATAGATTCATTTCAAATCTATTTCCAGTTGAACTTATATTACCATCTGCATAAAGAAACCCTAATCAATAGGCCTTTTCTTCAGTATCAATAACATCAAATACATGCTCATTAATTCTACATCTATTTTGATAGTTAATAACCTCTATATCTTGTGCTTTTAAGTATTTTGATATTGTTTGTCTTTTTACTCCGTACTTTTCTGAAAGTTTTGTTAAGCTCCTCTCATTTTCTGGAGTATTAATATATTCGTCTATTATAACATTTATTAAATTTAAATAACTTTCTCTATCCATTGTTTTCATAACAAAAGAAATTACTTGTTTAAAATATCTTATTTATATCTACCTGTTCCCAAAAAAATTCTTGTTCCTAGATGGAATCCTCCAAGCTCTACAAGTGCGTTTCCTTTAATTCAACTAGAAGTTAAGATCTTGTTAGATCCAGCTTCTTCATAAACTAAACGATCTAAACGCGGGCCTCTAATTTTATCTGCAGTATTAGCAATTACACACGTAATCATAGACTGTCACCCAAATTCAGTACCATCCGGAGAAACCATAGAAGCCTTTTTTGTATCATCATTATTATACTTTTGACGAACATGCCTGAGCCCACCATTAGTATTTAAATTTAATCAATCTAAATTAAATCAACACTTTTGTTTTAAACCACTTAATTTGATATCATCAAATGCTGTAAGCATTATATTATATCCTCTTTTAGTGGTATATGGCCTTACTGCAGTTGAAGCGGTCATTTCACTCCATCCTCAAATTTGTTATCGTACAGGCTTTTTATCCTATACTTCTTATAGTTTCCTATAAGTTCAGCGTACATTTTCATCCTTGCGGATGTTCCGAACTCTTGGGAGAATTATTAGTTCCATAGCCTTCATCCCCTACGCGTTACAATCCCCATCGGTCTTATGTAGGATCTCGGTATTAACATAATGATCAAATTTATTCTTTTTTCTCGACATAAAAAGATAAGAATTTTTATAAAAATGGAGTTTAATCACGTTAGTCTTTACCGATTTTTCGGAATTATTGCCCTATTGTTTCCAATAGGCGGCGCAGAATTAGTTTACGCCTCTTGATTTTAGAGCACCGACATCTTTATGAAGTTTTTCAGCCATCTCCAAATAATGAAACCACTCGTATTGTTTAGAAATAAAACTTGGAAAGCTTTCTGTCCTTCCTTCACCTCCTATTGCGGATTCATTGATCACAGACATTCTATAAAAATTTAGAAAGAATCAATGATCCCCAGTCAGTCTATACTTTCCAATAGTTACTCCATTATTAGAGTTATCTATAACTTTATCCCAAAAATCATTATACGGTTTACAACCTTTAGGAAATTCTGTATATTTTCCTGTCTTTTCGTATATAGAAGCAAGCTCTCTAAAAGGAGTGGGATCAAAATCTAATCCTTGCTCCATAGTAATAGGTCTATATCCAGTAAGTTCATACGATAATTCTGGATCAAAATAAGCTATTTCCTCAGTAATAGGCACATCCCATTCTTCTCCAGGTCTCTTTTTATGAATACTAGTTTTAGATTCCAATACTGCTTCTATATCCTCTTCTGTATATTGTTGAGATTCCTCTTCAAATAATTTACGTTTTAATTCCTCCTCTCACCGATCACTAAAAGTCATTTGTTTTTCTTTTCTTTCTTCGGCTTCAATTGGAGTTTCAAATCTCGGTAATTTTCTAGGCATCTCTATATCCTAATTCTACATCACCTCTGACTTTACTTGAAGCTGCTAAATTCTTTTTATGCATAACTTCTAGTTCTTGAAGTTTTGTACGCATTGTAGCAATGCTTGAAATACTGTCAAATATCTCTTTTGGCTTATACAAGAGTCTACCATCATTATCCTTATCTTCTTCGAAGTCAATGTTATCTAAGAACACTTGTAGCTTAAAAAGTGTATTATATGCAGTTTTTATTAGTGAAAGAATTGGATCAGATTCCTGAATTTCCTTATATTTGTGGAAAGCAGATAAAAAGGTTTCATCTTTTAACATATCCTCAGTTAATCCAGAATCAGCTAAAGCAGCTGTGTGCTTGTCTCCTTCTTTATATTGAAAATATGGAGACTTGTAATCTAATACTAAGTATATGTATGTTAACTCTTTTTTTGCTCTTAATCTTGCTTTTCCAGTTTTATCTTCTTTGCATTTATTGCGTGCTAAATCTCATAAATCTTTGAATTCTTTCACTAATAATATACTATATTCATCTATTTGTAAAGTATTATCTGCATTATTAAATATAAAAAATTGCACTATTGTCCAAAAATATTAAACCACGGTCTAATTCTGCGCATTACAGATTCATATTCACTAGTACCTCTAGGATAAGTTTTATTTAAGTCTCCTCTTTCTCCTCTAAATATACGCTGCTGTACTAAAGTATCAGTAGGACTTGCTACTATAGTAGTATTAGCTGAGTTTCCATTTACTACTCCACCCTCTGTAATATATTCGTATCCAGTTTCAGGATCCTTATAGTAGCCAATAGATCTACGTGTCACATTACTTGTATTTGGAGCTTTGTAAGAGTTTTTATTAGCCTTTTTTACTGATTTAGGATTTATAGTAATAGAACCACCTTGTTGAAATAAAAAGGTATTTGGAATTGCTTTTCGACTAGCTCCCCTTGCAGCATTTCCAAGTAAACCTCCTACTATAGTTCCAATTGCGGATTCTACCGCTTCTCCCTCGGCTCCATTATTTGGTTCTACTGTAGGAATTTCGCCTCCGGTATAAGGATCCTCAGTTAAATGTTTATTCGAATTTCGGTAGTAAATATTTCCGTTTTCGTCCTGTATAGTTTTAAAATCAGATTCACCTAATAAGCGTCCATAATTACCCCTAAATTTTCCTTCAAGATAACTTCCAACTGCTGAAAGCCCGGTTTCTGCTGGTGCAGTTACTGCTTTACCTAACAGAACTGGAGCAGCCATAATTGCAGCGATTTTTGGTGCAGCTTTAGTAGTTGCAGCTTGAATACCTTGCTTCATATTAGTTTCTCTAATAGTAGAAGGAAGCTTTTTGTAATCTATTTTGGCTCTAATAGCTTCTGGAGTTTCACTATAAATAGTTTCTAAAATGCCTTCGGCGCCCTTAGCATTGAACATCATTCTCCAATTTTTAGCGTCTTCTGAATCTCCCCAGAATCATTCTGGATCTTTTATAGCTCTTTCTATTGTATTATTAATATCTGTATAGCTGACTTTATTACTAGAAGAATTATAAGTTTGATTAACAAAATTATCTTTATAAGTATGTTTTCCAGGGTGTGCTCCAGAATTAGGGCTACTAAAAGTAGAATTTCCATAAAGTAGAAGTTTAGCTACACTATTAGTATCTTCTCCCCACATACCATCATCTACAAGTCCTTTCTCTCTCTGATACTTACGAACTGCTTCATACGTTTTATTCCCAAATTTTCCGTCTAATTCTCCAGTATAATAACCTCTAGCATAAAGAAAATTTTGGATTTTTCTAATAATATCCTCATTAGCATGGCGTTTATAATATCCTGCAGCTTTACTAAATCCTCCTCCAGTCTGAAATTTCTGTAATCCTTGGCTCAATTTTCCGCCAGATTTAAACATACCAGTTTGTTTATTAACAGCATTCATAATAGTCTCTTGATTATTTTTAAATATACTTATAACTGCATTTTTAAGAGCTTTGTCAGAATTTAATAGCTCTATAGCCTGATTAGGGTCTTGTTTAATCTGAGCGACTAATTCGTCTGGAAAGTCTGCACTAGCTTGAATAAATACCTGCTGGTAAACTTCCGGAACCATACTAAATGTTTGTATAGCAGTATTTTCTATCTGATCCATTTTATTCTACGTGCTCAAGATCCTTAGTTGAAAAAATAGCTTCACATAATGCGCCATTTTTATCAAATCATCTACACTTTATTCCGAGAAAAGCCGTTTCATTAGGCTTTTCGGTTTTATTAGAAAAAGTTCTTGTTACTTTCTCTACAACATACATAATTGGTATGTTAGCTAATTTATCATGTCTTACTTTTACAATCTCTCCCGGATTATAAAAGATTCTATCATCATTAATCATCATTAACTATTCTACATATAATATTCTCCTCATTAATAACTCTGTAATTCTTCTTTCTATAAGGAAGTGGATTTGCAATATGTTTAACCGCAAATACATCCTCACCTACTTGAACATTTCTACAAGATGGGCCAATAGCGATTACTTTAGCACAAGCTATATATTCTTCTGAATCCTCTATTTCTCCAGTTTCATTAGATTTATATTTCTTAGTACTTTCTATTCCTAGAATTAGACCATTCTCTGTAGTTTCAATGGCCCTGTAAGGATTCTCATCATAAAAATCAAGAACTACATTAGTATTACAAGGTAGAATCTTTGTATTATTTGTATTTATATTTTTTGAACTTCTATTTAAAATATTTTCAGCAACATCATTCATATTATCATTTATTTAAATAACATTTTTCTACATCTACACGAATCTTACTCTTTACCGGACATCCACAATGTTTACAGATGTATTCTTTACCCAATTTAATTTTATCAGGACAAGTAAGACAAGTTTGGAGTCTTTGCTTTTCTTTATTAGTAATAGGTTTAAACAATCTTCTATACCATCCTATAATTATATTCCTTATCATAAGTTTGCAACACAATGTGAATTAGGATTTCTAGTTTTAAAAAGAAGTTTGCATTTACAACCTCTTACATAATCCTTCTTCGGTAACCAAGAAACTCTTCCTTCTTTATTTATTCATTTTCTATCTGAACAAATTGGCCCATATGAGGTTTCTTCCCAAAGAGGACATGCTTTACAAATCTCCAATCTTTGTTTAGAGAGCTTTTCTATATCCATTACACTACTACCGGTTTTAATTTCTCATACTCTAATTTAGTCTTTAAATGACGTTTATAATGTTTTAACATTCTTTCTACATCATCCTTCAGATATTCTATATCATATTCGTGCTGTTTATTATCGTGATCAATATGAACTATCTTAAGACCTTTAATATTAAACTCAGGATTTATCTGCTGAAGCAAATAAGCATATAAAGAAAGCTGTAAAGTGTAATGATAAAAATTACAGTCCATTAGATTGTTTAGCGGATATTTCATCATCTCGTGTTTCTTTGTAGACTTGTTATAGTAACTTGTTTTCTTTATTTCTCTGTTGCTTTTTCAATCGACCAAATAAATATCATTTCCGCGCTTTATAAGAAGATCTATTTGTCCTGCAACCTTTAATAAGCCATCTCTTGATGTTAGAGAGATTAGAAACTCTGGGTACACTCCATTTTCTAGATCTAGTTTATAATAGTTCTTCCTACATTCGTAGTCTCCGTCAAGGTCTTTATATCCGTATTTATCGAAATTAAAATTAGTTTTATTGTAAAAAGAATTTTCAAATGCAGCATGAATCTCTGTACCTCTTATACAGCTCTCGTCTCTTTTTCTAGTATATTCTTGCTTAATTTCATTTTGTTTAGTAAGAAATTCTTCTTTATCTATATTGAGTTTAGTTAGAATTTTAGGATTAAACTTTTTAGTTGAAAGTAAAGTCTTTTTTAATATACTAAAAGTCTCTTCATCTAAAAGAGATTCCAAAGCTTTATAAGCTGACCAGAACTCTTCATCAAACTCTTGTGTATAATTATGAATTAATGTAGTTACTGATATAAATTTGTTATTATCATTTTTATCAATGTATACATGTTGCTCATCCGAATATATTGTAGTGTCATTCTCTTTATCTACTTTATATCCATTCCAATATTTTTCTTTCACTCCAGCAAGCGCAGGCATATATCATTCTCATTAACATTAGTAATCTATTCGAATTTATCTGTTATTTTAGTTTCCTTCATTCCGAAGGGAGGATGTCTAGACGGACATTGGAGATCTTCACATTTAAGAAGTTCAGCAACTGCGCAATATGTATTTTTTTCATCGAGTTTTGTTCTTAGATCCGAGATAATATTATCCTTTTCTGTAACTTGTTTATCCTTCTCGTCTAAAGACTTTCTTAATTCAGCCACTCTTCTTCTTTCTTCTGTTGCTATATCCTTTCATTCGTCAATTACATCATCTCTCTTTTTTTCTTCAATGGCGTTTTTCTTAGATTCATTGTCTAGTGATTTCGCTCTTTTATCTTCTTTTACAGTTACAATTCATCCTAATCCACCTGCAGATAATAAAGATACGATAGCACTAAGAACTATGGTTCCTCATTCGACAGTCATGAAAATAATTTTTATTTAATTTAACGTATCATCCTCTTATTATTCCTAATGTACAAATATAATATTATTTTGTTAATTTTCCAATTTTTATGTACTAATATTTTGCAAAAATAATAAATTTTTACTATTTTTACAAAAAATTATATCGTTATGAAAACTATAGTACAAACATTAAATGAAAGCATAGCACTCCTAAAGAAAGGAGGGTCTATACATATAAAACCAGAAAATCGTGGTAAGTTTAACGCGACTAAAAAGAGAACTGGAAAATCTACTGAAGAGTTGACTCATAGTAAGAATCCGATAACAAGGAAGAGAGCAATCTTTGCTCAAAACGCATCTAGGTGGTCTCACAAATAATATGAAGAATCTAAAATTAAAATATAGCAAGTACATTCCATTTAAAGGATTCTATGCAATTACTTTATTTGGCTATATCGTTAGAAGAGTACAATATAAAGATAAGCCTATATCCGTCACTACGATGAATCACGAGTCAATACACGCTTGCCAAGCTGAAGATTTCTGTAAAGGATTTATTGGATATATTATATTTTATCTACTATATATTATAGAGTATATTTTAAGATGTATAGCATCTATATTTACAAAAATAGATCCTTATTTAACTTTAAGCTTCGAACAGGAAGCGTATTGTAATCAAACTAATCTAGAGTATCAAGATACCCGTAAGAGATTTGCTTGAACAAAATATTTATTTAAATCGTGGAAGTAAATTACTTTACAATTGAAGAATTAACTTATTCAGATACTGCTAATAAACTTAAAATAGATAATACTCCATCTAAAGAGATAGAAAATCATCTTAAAGAACTTATAAAGTTTTTAAACCCACTAAGAGAAGTATGAGGAAGTGCGATTAAAGTAACATCTGGATATAGATGTCCAGAACTTAATAAGGCTTTAAGGGGTTCTAAAACTTCTGCTCATTTAAGAGGCTATGCTGCCGATTTAGTACCAAAGAATAATAAGATGGAGGAATTTAAATCTTTTTGTAAAGAGTATTTAAAAGATAAAATGTTTGATCAATGTTTATTAGAAAAATCTGGAAATACTGAATGAGTACATATAGGATTATACAATAATCAAAATCTGCAAAGAAAACAAATAAAAATATTAAACGTATAAATAAAAAATAACCTGAGGCTTTAATTAGCTTCAGGTTATTTTCGTTTAAGTTTAGCTCCATATTTAGCATATATGCTTTGTTCCGCATTCCTTACTCTTCTTTCAAAAGATCCAGAACCGGATTTACCGTAAAGTTCTTTATGAACAGATGCATATTTATTCTCGAGTTTCATTACTCTTTTATATAAATCATCAAGATCTTTTATGTTCTTTTGATTAGAACCTACATATTGAACGTAAGTGTAAGCAGTTGCATCTCTTACTGACTTTGCAGATTGTAAATTAGTTAAGTAATCAGAATATTTAGTTTTAATTTCATTAATAGCAAAATCTAATTGTGTTTTTAGATTATTAACTCCTCCATTATTATTTATATAGTTAGTGTAATCTTTATGCCTGTCGCCAGTTCATTGCCCGATTCCTATACCATATTCATCTGATTTTACATACCTACTTTTACCTGCTTTTTCAGCTTTATTTTCTGCATTTAAATTAAATCCAGATTCTGATTGTCACACGCCAATTAAAGAAGAGGCTTGTTCTTTAGTAAGATTTAGATTTTGTTGTAAGTACTTACTCGCAACCTTAGCCTTTTCTTTTGATGTTCCATCATTCAATAGAACATTTAATTCTTGATCAGTAAAGCTAGATGGTTCTTCGGTAACTTCCTCCTCAATAGGCTCAGTAATAGGCTTTTCAATAACTGGTTTTTCAACATCCCCCTGGGGTTTATTTATGAAAAATTGTTTTTGATATCCTTTAATTTCTGGAATTTCAGGATTTGAAATTTGATTTTGAGTTTGTATATATTGAATCATAATTTTTAGTTTTTTCCAAAAATAATAATTTTTTTTGTATTTTGCAAAAATATTATTAAATATAGAATTAGAAGAATTAAGATTACAAGGTAAGATGAATCCCTAGCGAGAGCTGGGGATTTTTTTGTTTTATATGGGGATGAGAAAATATTGTATATTTTAAGCACGAGAGGACAAAATATTATATATGTTAAAGATATAAGGACACCAAGAAAAATCAACCCCCCATACCTTCGTATGGGAAATTGATTTTATCTTGGAGACGTTATCCAATTTTTAAGATTTTGGATTTCATATCCTCAGTATCTATTTACTGAGACGTTATCCGATTTCTAGAGCTGATCTTAGTTGGTCGCTGAAGCTTATACCCGGTCGGTGAACTGGGCGCTCTCTTGGTCATTGAGAGCAGTACACGATGCGTAATGCCCGCAGGCGTAGAACCCCTTCAGAAAGATAGCTAAGTGATACTCGAACCTTCCAGCAATTAAGCTAGCACCTTTAATGCTCGGTGCAAAGAGCAGACTTCTAAGTTATGATAGCTAAAACTATCAATGACCTTCTTTCAAACACCTCAGAGCAGGTGTTGACTCTCTCAAGTGCGAGAGCAAATAGTCAACTTACATCTATCGGTGATCGTGCCGGTAGAGGCTTCGAACTTAGGAACGGGGATGTGATCTCCATTCCAACTGAGTCGGAGATTCGTCTCCGAGTAAGACCCCTGAAAATGGGGGACAAGTCTTATATGCAGCTATTCGTAACTGCATCGATAAATGGAAGCTATTTATGGCTTCCTATATGGTGTCTAAGAAAGAAGACACCATCCGTAAAGGAAGAGCCTTCTAGTCTGAGGGCTCATGTGCTGTATCAGGATCTTCTCCATGCGGAGAATGATCTTGAGAGAGTATGTCTCGTAATGGGACATACTTGGAAAGTAACGGAGGAAACAGCCTCAGTAATAGACAAGAAATCAGGTCAACCATATGACCTGAGGATATGGACTTTAGAGGAGCAGAAATAGCTTCTCTAAAGTCTAAATCAGCAAGAGTTATCGCTTTGCTCAGCTGATTTAATACAAGCGATTATTTATTGTTAATCTTGTTAAAATAAATTAATATGAACAAGATCTATCTCCAGAGAACTGAAGGCCAGAAGTTTTCTCGAGCAGAAATTTATCTGGCCAACCGCATGAGAACTCTTCGCGCGGTATATAAGAACGAAGAGTCCTTTATCCACTACATGACTGTTGAGGTGGACGGAATAAGCTTTATAAAGGCTGA
>NFZC01007723.1_pt1 | contig 56880 bp, 75 predicted proteins | sample 1095391 | NCBI WGS metagenome assembly NFZC01 (sample SAMN03609890, study PRJNA323583) | gut metagenome | isolation source: feces | host: Rattus norvegicus | place: Denmark: Riget | collected 2013
AGAATTGGAGAAGAAATATATATTCTGAGAGGCCTAGACAAGACTGTTATGAGGTCAAAAGATAACCCTAATTTCTGCTCTTTGTCTGTGAATGGGGTATATTTCTTAAATCGTTCTCAACAACCGTACTCTCTGATATTAAAGTGTGCACATCTATAGGATAGATACGACTTGTTAAATTATTATAGGGATAACCTAATAGCTAACAGCGGTACTGCTGGAGTAATCATGGATATGTCATTGCTTCCTACTAACCTAGGCGTAAAATGGCCAGAAAGAGTGTAGAAATGGTTAGCATACAAGAAGGGTGGTATCATGTGGATTGATTCCACTTAGGAGGGAAGAAATGACGGAGCACAAGCACCTAACTAGATATACAATGGATTTGATGATACCTTAAAAGCTTAGGCTGTATAGGCTATTGAATTAGCAATTCAATCAGTAGAACAAACTACATCATCTATAACTGGAGTATTTAGAGAAAGATTAAACGGAATAGAGACTCACGATGCTGTAACTAATATTAAGCAAGGTGTTACTAACTCTTACATAGTAACCAAGCATTATTTCTAGTAGATGGACCTAATCACTTGTGAGATATTATTGGATAGTCTAAACTAGGCTAAAATAACATATAAGAAAGGATTGACTGGTACTATTATACTTGGAGATAAATACTAGCAGATATTTACAGCGCTTCCAGAATATTTTACGGTTACTGATTATGACATCCATATAACTTCTAGCTCTGAAGTAATGGAGGATTTACAAACTATTAAAGCTATTATTCCAGAGTTTGTTAAAAGTCAGCAAATGGATCCTGACATCATATTTGAAGCACTAACTGCTAAGAGTCTTACAGACCTTAAATATAAAGTTAAGAAAGCAGTATAGATTCGTAAAGAAGAAAACAATTAGCTATAGCAGCTATAGGAAAAACTGGAAGAAACTTCACAATAGGCATAGCAGTTATAGCAAGAACTATAGAAAGCTTAGTAGAAGATAGAAAGTTTGGATGAGTAGAGATTAGGATTAGAATAGCAGAAAATGTAGTTAGAATATAAGGTTAACTGGCTAAAAGTTCAATCCGATTCTACGTATAAAGATAGACAAATGGATATAGAAGAAAAGAGAACTGAAATAGAGTTGGCTTAGCTTCACGATGGAAATCCATATAATGACAAAATAAGACAATTATATTAAAATGGGAACAATTTGGATAGAAGGGCAATTTAAAAGTTTGGCAAGGCCAGTGAAGATTATTTCTGAACAAGTCGAAACTAAAAAAGCTTGTATTTTATTAGAAGATAACAAAAAAGAGTCTAATAAAGAATCTTAGAATAAAAGTTATTAGAATGGAGATTATTAGAAAAATAACACATGGATTAAATAAGGTACAATGGCAACTGATATCAAAATATCTCAAATGCCTTCTGCTGGTAAATTATCTGGAACTGAAATAATTCCTATTGTACAAGATGGAGTTAATAAATCCTCAACAGTAAATAAAATTAGAGAAGGCTTAGTTACTAATAATAAATTAGAAGAACAGATTAACACTCTTAACTCTTCTTTGGAAGAGCTACAAAAAGAGCAATAGAGTCTAAGTAAACAAGTCACAGAGTTAAGCAGTAACGTAGACTTATACTCTTATGGAGTAGAATGGGATATCACCGTATCTTCTCCTATCCTTACTAGAATAGGAAACCCACTGTTACATAAATCCCTCCCTATTTAGTCTGCTTACAGAGGATGTGTAGCAAATAACGGTGTGGTAAATTACTATTTACATCCAGACGATTGGGCTTACAAAGAAGATGGAAGTACCCCTTCTGTGCTCGATGGAACTGATGGAACTGTAAGAGTTCACACTCCTAAATTTTATGGTAAATCAGGCTCTAATGGAAATAAAAGATGGGTTAGAATTTCTCTAGTAAAGCTTGATGATTCATGGGTAGAAATACCAGAACTATTAATTGACGCATATAGAAATACCGTTGATAATACTGTGTCAGCAACCCCTAAAGCTGTGTCCGTGGTCAATACTACAGAAGCATTTAGAGGTGGTGGAAATAGAGCACAATTCGATAAGTATCTAACTACTGAACTTGATACCAAAGATGCTTTTAGAAGCGATTTAGGAAAACCTAGAACTAATGTTTCTAGAGCTAATATGAGAACTTATGCTACAAATGCAGGTTCTGAATTATTATGCTATGAATATTATAAATGGATATTCTACTGGAACTATGTAATAGAATATGCTAACTTTAACTCTCAGGCTGCCTATAATGCCGAGCTTACTTCTAATGGTTATCGTCAAGGAGGACTTGGTCCTGGAGTTACAGACTGGAGTAACTCTACTACAAGTTGGTCTGGATATAATGGAACTTATCCAATAACGCCATGTGGGTATTGTAATGATATTGGTAACTTCACTGGAATCAAAGATTTAGTTATTCCAGAATGTACTGCAACAAACGAAGCAGATATAGTAGCGACTAAGACATTTAAAGTTCCAAGATGGAGAGGTTTTGATAATCCATTTGGAGATATTTGGACAAACCTAGATGGAGTAGTTATTCAAAGAACTGCGGCAAATGAAATCAGTAGTGTATATACTACCACAAACAAGGAAGAGTTTACTGACGTAATTGGCAATAAGACCGTAGCAGGATATGAGGTAGCGCAAGATGGACACATTAAAGAGTTTGACTTGGGAGAAACGGCAGAGATTATACCATCTTCTTGTACTGGAGCCTCAACTACAACTTATATGTGTGATTACCACTATTGCAACGTTAGCTCTACAGCGCTTCGCACGCTGCTGGTGGGCGGCGACGCTGCTGGTGGCGGCGCTGCGGGTCTCGGCTATTTCTATTCTCGCAATGACGTCGGCCATGCCACTTCCTCTGTCGGGTTCAGGACTCTAAACAGAGTATCTTAAGATATAAAATATAGAAATCGATTTAGATATAAATCGTAGGATATTACTTCTAAAAACCGTTGATTGGCAAAAAAGAACTGCTAGTAGGCAGCAACGCGAATAATGGCAGCAATGCAGGTCTCAGCTATTTCAATTCTAACAATGACGTCAGCAATGCCAATTCCAATGTCGAGTTATTATATATTTAGAACAATTTATTTTATTTTTTTTTTAGTTTGCTAAGTAATATCCTTGCCCCTAGGCAAAAGACAACGTAGTGTTAAATGAAGGGTGTTAGTAGGTTAAATCTCGAAAGCTTCCGATGAAATATATAAAAATTGAAACGTGTAGGATATTTGCACGAACGAGTGTATGATTTGAAAAACATTGAATTAGCTGATGATAAGGCTAGAAGAAATAAATCAATTCGATGTGGTATTAGGTAGCATGATAAGAATAGATTAGAAGAAAATAAGGAATTATCAGACAAATTAAAATAGCTAATCTATTAGACTTCTGAATATAGTACATTTATAATATATGAGCCTAAAGAAAGATTAATCTTTAGACTTCCATATTACCCTGATAGAATCACTCATCATGCTATAATGAATATTATGGAACCTATCTGGACCAGTATTTTTATAGATTAGACATATTCCTCTATAAGAAATAGAGGGATTCATAAGGTAGAGTATGATTTATTCAAGGTATTGTAGAAATACCCAGATGAAACTAAATACAGCCTAAAAATGGATATAAGAAAATTTTATCCATCTATAACACATGACATCCTGTATGAGATGTTGTAGAAGAAAATAAAGGATAAGAAACTGTTAAGTCTATTGAAGGAAATAATATATTCAGCCAAAGGAGTTCATATTGGAAACTATCTATCATAGTTCTTTGCAAATTTATATCTGACATATTTTGACCACTGGATAAAAGAGGAGTTAAAATGTAAGTACTACTTTCGATATGCTGACGATATTGTGATTCTTGGTAATGACAAGAATTATTTGAGAAATGTATTAGTATCTATAAAACTGTATTTGAAACAAGTTCTTAATTTAGAATTAAAACCTAACTACTAGATATTTCCAGTAGAAAGTAGAGGGGTAGATTTTGTAGGTTACAAATTTTATCACACTCACGTTCTATTAAGAAAATCTATAAAAATGAGAATGTTTAGGCTTATAAATCTATATAAGCAAAATAAGATTGATAGAGAGGAATTGGAAAGAAGAATGAGATCTTATTTTGGCTGGATGAAATTCTGTAATTCTAAGAATTTGTTGAAAAAGATAGAAACTTTGACTGGTTTGAAGTTCTCAAATTGGAATGGAAAGGAAGTCAATATATCTAAGTTTTATAATAAGTATATTCACATTATAGAGGTAGTTGATTATCATAGCCATTTTAGAGTGCACTTTATGTATAACAACAAACCCTATTATTTTAAAAGCAAGAATAAGAAATTACATTATTCTTTGCTTAGATACAAATTTCCTATAAATTTTAAAGTAACACCTTATGTTAGAACCGAATAGAATACAAATGGACGTTTAGCCCTAGACAATCCAAAAACTTGGGAACGGTACTTATTACTATAACTATGACATAAAAGAGATAGAAGTTATCAGTGATTCAGAATTAGAAGAATAGAAAAAAACTCTGTACAGTTTTATTTAGGTTCTTCTAGCAGGATAGCCAGATTATAAAAAATGTATTTAGGCTGTGATTAGACAGTACCTATCCTCTGAGGATGAGTTATCTTTGATAAATAAGTATAATAAATACCTTATTGGTTTAAGTGAAGATTCGGACACATATAATGATTATCTAGAATACGTTAATCTAGTATCTGAGATTCAAACCAAAGTTAAATTGGATTTTAAAATAGAATCCGAGTCTGCAATTAATTCTGAGTTAGTGCCCTCATTAAAGGATATTACAAACCTAACTAAGATTCTAATTAAGACTACGTCACTTACGGACCAGGAAGCATTATAGTGCAAATCGTTATATCCTTCCTGGAATGCATATATAGGAAAATCCCTAAATGAGAATGATAAAATCACTTATAAGGGACATCTATATAAAGTACGATAGACAATAAGTCGGGTCTTGGAGAACCAACCGCCTTCAATTGATACCGCTGCTCTTTATGAGGAGATAGTAGAAGATCACGCTGGAACTAAGGAAGACCCTATTCCTTATAACAATAATATGGAGTTAAAGCTGGGTAAATACTATAGTTAGTATGAGGTAGTATACTTATGTTCTAGAGATACCGGGCAGGCTGTATATAATGACCTAAAAGACCTAATTGGTATTTATGTAGTAATAGCTGATTAACATGGTACTTAGTTTTAATATCAAAAACGGCAAACAGAATACTATCATAATCACAGGATTAACTTAGGAAACTGATGAGTATTTATCAGAAGATTCCTGGATTTTAAAGTATTATAATTATAGATATAGTGATTGTGTAACTGTAAATATAATTGGATAGATTACTACATAGGGAGAGAAAATGTTTAAAACTACATTTAATAAACATGATATTTGGTTAGATGAGTCTATAATAGAGCTTCCACAAGATGGATTATATTCTATACATCATGTAGTACTCCCTACAGTAGAGTGGTTGGAAAGGGTTAAAGAAGAAGCTATATCTATGTTAGATGAATATGAGGGTATATATATATCAGATGGAAATACAATATATCATTATCTAAATAATTAGTATTTAGAAGTAGACGCACAGGTTATATCAGAAATAAATACCTATAAAACGACTATATCTAGGGCTGAGAATTTTACATTTTCGATTTGGAATTTACAAAAATGTTATATACATTTGTGTAATGAAATATTATCTGATAAGGCTCTAAAATGCGTAAAGTCAGCTAATCCAGACACTATATTTAATAGAGACTTGGTTTGGATGACTCTTAACGTTATTAAGTACTATATTGGATTTAAATAGGTATATGAAGCCCAGAGAGTTTTAGAATAGATAAATTATTGTCACGGTATTTGTAAAAACACCAAGACTAAACTTAATAATTAGTCTGATTGTGGATGTTCTTAATCAACTAAAAGAAAAAGCTATATCAGAATATTCTTACCTTATATCAAGACTACAGAAAGGATATAGGGAAGACTATTCTGATATATTAAACCTAATAAGTTTGATAGAATTAGGTTCAAGTATAGATAATTATGAATTTATAGCTCAATATTTATTAAATAATGGAAAAGTTTGATGGAAGACATGTTTGTATGTCCGATTTGCTTAACTATCTTAAAAAGGATGAGTATTTAGACGGATATACAGAACCGGAGCAATTATAGGTTAGAGCTAACATCGGAGCTATTGGAAAGGATGATATATCAGATTTAATTGAGCAACTCTAGAATTTATACATATTGGCACCCTATGCTAAGCTAGAAGAATTGGTTAATAATTCAGAGTTAAAAGTGGGGTATAGGTATGCTATAAAAGATTTTGCTACTGTATATATGACCGATACTGTTCACACTTCCCCTAATTCTTATATAGTTATTCTAACAGCAATAAGTTAGAATAGATTTGACCCAAGAGTAACTATTCTGTCAGATAAATATAAAGATTCCGATAAATGGATAGTGGAATTTGAATTTAAATCTGAGTTAATTGGAAATATTCCTACTAAAGGAAAAATAACATATTTAAGAGATAGTAATAATAATTCTGCATATTACGATTTTAAAAGTATAAAGTTTAGAAGAAGTAGGGAAGAATTATCTAAACTGGGCATTGATACAAATTCTCAGTATTTGGATTTATACACCTTTAACACTTCCAATCTTGAAGAGGCTAGTGAATCTGTCAATGTGAAAAATAATCAGTTTGACAAAGACTGCTTTGATAATGTTTTTATTGGTAACAATGTTATGAATAATATTTTCAAAGCAGGGTTTAGACGTAATACATTTACCAATATATGTTAGAATAATACATTTGGGTTTGACTCGTAGGATAATCTCTTTAAAGATGCAGTAATATATCTTTAGGGTAGTATGTCTAATATGGAACTTATAAATAAGAATTACACTAATAACCCAGTTGCTAAATAGATAAATAGATCTAATGAAGGATATGTACTATCTTATCTAGACCCTGATACATTAGCCACTTAGATTATACCATTATGAGTTGTGTACATATATCTGGAGGGTTATCGGGGGAAAGTGAACTAACAGTTCGAGGAGGATGCTGCAATATAATTGATGGCTCATCACCAAATGACGAGGTGTTAAAAAAATCTAAACATCTTTCTGAATTTGTTACTAAACTAGACAAAGCCCTAGCTAGAAAGAACTTAGGAATACCCGACGAGTATACCTTAAAGTGGGGTAATATTACTGGAGATATAAGAGAGCAAAAAGACCTTTATAAGAAACTAGAGGAACTACAAACATATATAGATAATGTGAAAACAGAGGTTAGTGCCTAGATAGATACAAAAATATCGAAGGAATTAGATGGGGTTTAGGCTAGTACTCAAATCAGATATGACAATCTCGATTATCCGGAAATGAAAAATATAAAAGATGCTCTAGATTAGATTCTTTATAGAGACTTAGTTATTAATCTTACATGTTCTCCAAATATAGTAGAGGATGGGAGCGTGGTATCTTCTATACTTTATAAGTGGACAATCAATAAAGACAATATAATCTCCTAGACTTTCGACGGGGTAGAATTAAATAATACTGACCGCTAGTACTAGTTGGAAGGAAGTTTTACAAGTAATGTAACTAAAACTTTAGTAGTTGATGATGGGACTAAGTCATTCTCAAAATCAGTTACTTTGTCCTTTTATCCTGGATTATATTATGGAACTTCCTCTAAGGATAATATTACTACTTAGGATATAATAGAATTTAATTACAAGCTGCTTCCCAATAGGCAAACTACTGTAACTGTTAATGCTGATTTATCATCTTATATCTATATATGTATTCCCCATAGTTATGGAGAGGCATCATTTAAAGTGGGGGGATTCGAAGGAGGATTTGAATTAATAGACGACCAGTTTGTATTTAATAAGTATAAAGATATGTAGTACAGGATATATAGAAGTGATAATAAAGGATTGGGAAATACTACTATAACAATAACATAATATGGGAGTTGAATTAATTAGTGAAATAGTCTAGAAAAATAATTAGGACTTCCCATTAGTTGACTCCAATAACATAAGAGGCGGAATTTATACTGTAAGCACCATAGAGGAGAGAGATTCTATTCCAGTGCGTAGAAGGAAGGAAGGAATGCTCTGCTATGTTGTTAATGATAAACAGTACTACAAGTTAGAGGGAGAAACTTGGGGAGAAGCTAAGTTTGGAGGAGATGGTATTCCAATTTTTGACTAGGAGATATTAGACGAATTAGGAGACCGTCTTCCAGAAAAATATATAACTATTCCAAATAAGTATAAAGATTTAGATGGAGAACCTTACTCCAGAGAAATATCCAAGAGTGGTACATATGTAGATATATTATTCTCTGCTATAAGAAAGTTGTAGAGTGAGGTTGCTAGGATAAAAAATTCATTTCAATATGGAATGTATTCTTATACTGGAGAGAATACTGCAATGTCTAGAGTAGTGAAAGGTATACAAGACCCAGATGATGAACCATTGTGGGCTATTGAAGAAGAAGACCTCTCTCTGGTATATGAATTAACTATTGGCGAAGGTGTTGAACTAGAACCTAGTAGTGCTGCAGATGTTGGGACTGAAGGTATTGTTGAGATAACAGGAAAAGCTACATGGATTGATTCTGAGAATATAATAAAAGATATTTCTGACCCAAAATTGTTTTGTTATATAACATCGTCTAAGCCAAATATTTCTCTTGAATTAATTGGAAAAGAAACCAAGACATTGGATTTAAGGAAGCTTAATATTCCAGTAGTAGATGCTTATAATATCATGATTCTCATTAGTAGGATTTCTTCTAGAACTTATACAGCTGAGCAGATTGGAGAGAATTATATATATTTAAGTATTGGTAATGCTGATAGGAGTTAGATATTGAAGGAAGGTTACCTCTCTAAAGATTTTACTTCTATTGTGGGAAGTAAAATTGACATAGGAGATGCTTACTATATAAGACAATCTATATTCGAAGACTTAACACTATCCAAATTTAACTTTTATAGTAAGTATTAGGATTTCTCTAGTCAAGTAATTCCAAGTGCGCCTAGTGATGAAGATTATAGATATAGAGTAGCGCATATTACTATTAGGTCAGTTAAATCAGAAGCTATTCTTTAGGATTTAAAAGACTAGTTACCTAATAATGAGCTAATATTTGTAGAGAATACTAAAAAACTATGGATTAAAAATAATAATCAACTCATTGCTATTGTTGGAGGTGGCGGTGGAGAAACTGAAGAAGGTATGACAGAAACAGAAGTTATCAAATTACTAAAAGATATGGGTATTGTTAGAGAAGATGGTCAGAATTTAACAATTACAGACCTATCTGACATAACATTTATTCATTAGGATACAGGACGAAGATTTAAATTTTACACCGATAGTGAAGGAAATTTGAGAAGTATAAAGCTTCCAGAAAAAGGAGAATCACTTAGTGAAAGAATTACTAACAGTGGTGTTGAATTAAAAAAGAATGTAAGAGGATTTATAGGCCAACTTAGAATTGCAGAGAATAATAAGAATGATAATAATGTAGATATTGCTATCACTCAGGATGCTCGAATATATTCGGACAGAGTAAAGATTGGAGCATTCTATGCTCCATTAAATACAGACAATGTATTCGGATGTACAAGAGCATTTGTGGAATTAGAAAACACAGCTGATTGTGATTTTAACTTACAAGGTTGCTATTTACATTATACCTGCCCAAATTAGATTAATGAGCAAGTTGTATATCATCTCCCTTTAACTGGAACTATCCCTGCTGGCGGAACTTACTTAATCGCAGGTAAAGAATACGCCAATGTGAAGGACAGTTCAGCTCAAATTAAGGTAGGGGAGTATGACCAAGAATGGTACGTAAATGGTCAATTAATAGACTTCACTATTAATACATCAGCTTCAGATTGTGGATGGGGATTTGCATTGACTTACGGTGCTGAAAATCTAGAAGCTAAAGAGTATTTATATAGAGCTTCAGATTCTGGAAGTCTTGGAAATTTAGGTATTAGCAGCGGTTCTAAATTCCCTTATATTTTTGAACCTTCATTTATAGATGCTATTTATTTCTATAAAGGAGTAGTAGATGCTTCAGCAAAAGGATATTGGGCTGCAATGATATTACCTATAAAGAGTAATACTATGTATAAGAATATGTTTGAGCTTGACCCAGCCAAACAAGCATTCCAATCTTGTAACACTGCTGATAGTTCTAGAAATAGGTGGGGAAGTGCTAATGATACTTGGATTATGGATTTAAGTAAACCATTAATCTCATTCCCACATAGTGATAAAGAATACGAAATATCTAAATTTACTCCTAGAGCGTCATTCGAACATAAAAATGTACAGACAGACAAATCTAAATTAGATTTAGAAAAACCAAACATGGTTAATTGCTCATTTGGAGTTAATATTTATACTGATAGGTGTTTTAACTGGATTTCAGCAGGAGTTTATGATGAGTTTGTGTGGTTAAGAAAGAAAGGACAAGAATCTTGGACTTATGCTTTCGAGTCATATAGACCTGTAGAATCTGCAAATGAAAAACCTACTACTGGATGGCCAAAGCGTAAGGAATATAGTAAGGAATTAAACAATGCAGCTTATGCTAGAATTATTAATAGATTCCCCGCTGATAATACACAGTATACTTCTCATAAATGTGTAGTAAGACTCTCTGACGGAGCTGTTACTCAGCCAGAAACTTGGGAATATGTAGTAGGTAGAAGAGGTAAAGAAGGGGGTCCAGATTCAAGACATATTTCTAATATTCAATCCTTTACCTTATATCCAGAGTCTTACAAACCAAGAATTTATCAAACTTCCGACCAGCAAGGATTCCACTGGATAGAATACCAAGTATGGGCAGCAGCTTCCAATAAACTATATGAGAAAATAAAGAATGATATGGAAGATAGTCAAATCATTCCTATTATTATTAATACTGGGGACATGACTCAGAATGGTACTCGTATCAGTGAATGGTACGACTATTATGAGGGAGGAAAGACATTATTCAAAGAGTTTGAACATATGGCTGTAGTCGGTAATAATGACTTATGTAATACCAATGTGAATGCGTTAGGAACTGGTGATGACCAGGGTAAGTCCAACTCATTCTACTTCCATGTATTTTATTGCTATGATATTGACGAATCAGTATTTATTCCACTAGTAAATAATAAATATATTCCAAGTTTATATTTCTTTGATTCAAAGGATTACAGATTTGTAAATGTAAATAGTGAGATTACTGTTGTAAACTGTGGGGATTGGTTTGGACTTAAAGATGGTAGTGACGTAATCAATATTTATACTGGATTTACCGTAGGCAGTGAGAAAAGGTATATTAACTCCTTCACATCAATATATACTATGCTATTTAAAATATTAACTACAAGTAAATAGTGTATTGTGTCATGTCACGAGATGCCCTTCACTGTTATTACTAATGAGTCTATTTCAAGTGGTCAAGAGGGGGTTAGCCGTTCATTAAGTAAGGCTAATGCTTTAGTTGGAAGCCACATGAATCAGATTAGTAATACAGATGTTGGAAAAGGTACTTATTGGTTTAGTCGATTGCTTGAATTTAAGAAAAATGTTAAATTAGTACTCGGAGGGCATAAACACACTTATGCTTGTACATATCCATTGAGAGAGTATTTCTTATTTGGAGATAACAAAAACAGTAAGGACAATTACTCCGAATATAGCATGGCTGAAACATTGGAAAGTGATAATGTAATATGGATTAAAGACTCTAAAGACTTAACTAAATTCCCCCTCACTAAGAGGGCAGATGCTGGTTCAGCCTCTACAGGATTCTATCCATATACTCCAGTTCCAGACTTAACAGGAGGTGTTACTTACTTTATGTGCCAAGCTACTGGTTATAAGTTAACTTCTAACAAGGAGTTGCCATCTGCTAATCAGAAATTCTCTATGGCTGTCCCTCAAACATCTAATGCGGGTGGGAAGGATACTGCAAATGAGAATCAGAAATATCCTATGTTCGGAATAGTTAGGTTAGATAATAGCCAATATCAGGTACAACTAGTAAGGGTTGCAAACATATTTAACAGCTCTTTTAAATTTGCTCAAAATGTTTATTCAACAGATGCAATGAAGCTCCAATATTTTGAAACAGTTTCAGGTAATGACTATGGAAAATGGAGCGATGAAGAGAAAACAATGGTTACATTATGAGACTAAATAACGATAGTAAAATTATTACAGAAGATGATATTATAATGTCAGACGGGACTAGTATCCTGTCTGACGTTTTATCTTCTCATCAGAATTAGATTTCTAAATTAGCTAGTAATTTAAAGTGGATATATAAATATGGAGGAGTTGGAGGCTCTGGAGGTGGGGGAGAAGGCCCAACCCAGTCATTTAGTATATTTGCCTCTTTGAATGGTATATAGCTAAAAGACCAATCTATCACTTTAGATGGAGCCAGACTATATGCTTTAAGTATTAGAATTAACAATCCAAAAGGAGCTACCTTTAATGTTAAGTATTCTTATACTACTAAATCCCCTACGGGAGGAGATGTCAAGTAGGAACAGACTGTTATATTATCCATAGAAAACAATTACTAGTTTGAAACATAGATAAATTTAAACACTAACTCAAGCTTATAGATTACTGCTTCTGATGGTAATGAGACTAAGCAGGTTATGTGTAATTATATAGTTTTTCCCTATGAGTTTAATCTATCACTAATAGATGATGATGGAAACCCAGTATCGGCTGAGCACTTTATTGGGACAGCTGCAAAGAAGGGAGTTAATGTGCAGCTAAAATATACTGTTAGTATTCCAGCTTCTATTCACTATATTTACACCTTCCTAGAAGAAACTAAGGAAGGAGACATAGCTGACTAGAATAACACTATTGTATTTCCAATTGATAAGAGCTTGTTCACTCCAGATAAGGCTGGATATTATACTGCTAAGGTTGACTTATAGGTTATTCCTGAAGGTTAGGAGTTAGTAATAATAAACAAATCTATTTCCTTCTCCCTAATTCCTGAGGGCTTATATATGTTAATACAACCTAAAGAAGGAGTTATTTATGATAAGGAAACAGAAGACCCATATGAATATACTCCTGGATATTTAACATTTGATTATCGTATATATGAAGGAATATCTTAGAATAGAACATATTCAGTTAATATTAGCTTAAATGATTCTCCTATTGTTACTCAATCTGTGATTGAAAGATAGCAATATACATTCAAGTTGTTCTCTATTACTGCCGGAGTTAATAAGCTAGATATAACTGTTAGTAGAACTTCTACTTATAAGAAGACATACTATTTTTACATAAGAGAAAGTTCATTATCTCTTGATTGGTTTGACAATCCTTCTGAGTGGGTTAAGTATTACTATAGAATCAATGAAGTAACCGATAATTTTGCCCAATATAAAAATAAACTATACATTGAGTAGACAGTTAACACGCCTCCTATTACATTCGAGGGACTTAATCCTCCTAATGTATCTGCAAATGCTCTGGTAAATACACATATTGCAATTGGATTGTAGTACAACTATATTAATTCAGAAGACCCAGTTATCTTTAACTTCTATAGTAGTAAAATTGGAACTTCACCAGTTCTATCTATTCAATAGTCAGAAGTTACTAGGCAAGGATAGGTTGCTGATTTGTATATTAAAAAATAGGTAAGCACTAATAAGGATAATATAGAAAATTACCATTTAGTTTAGATATATTCTCAATATGTTCGTCGCATAGGTAATGAGTTTTATTACGAAATATCATTATATCTAGATGGCATATTAGAAAATGTATTTGGACAAATTACTAATACTCCATTATTAGCAGATAGTTTCAGGATTGAACCAACTAACTGCTATGTGAATCTATTAGAAGTAGACTATAAAGAAACTGAAGAAGATAGGCCTAACAACTGCGACTATGAAGTTTACAAGTATTTCCTTAAATATAAGAATGCTATTCTTAGACAAGATGTAGGTGAGGAGCTTTTACTTATAGACTATATTAAGAACTTTAATGTTGGATTGAATGGTAGAGTAACTATCAACCAAGCTGATATAAATAATATTGCTAAGAATATAAATACTCCTGTATTATTGATGACATACTAGGATGATGGTCAGTTTGATAGTATGGGAGGATTCATGGAGTCTTTAGAGGCGGGATATGGAGAAGATGGAACTGGAGTAGGCTCTGATATGAATTTCTAGGTAAGTGTAGCTTGGGGTTCTGGAAAAAATAGTGTTGATGACTTACAATTACCATCTGGATTTGAGACTGCTAGGTTTAGAGCATCTTTACAGGGTTCATCTACTAAGATGTATAGAGTAAAGAATTTCAATTTAAGTATTGAAAATACAATGGGTACTGAACAAGATGATGTATTCTTATATTCTCCTAATTTCGAGGAAGGAAATACTAAAACATTTCTACCTGAGACTGAATTTACTTTAAAAGCTGACGTAGTAGATAGCTCTCACAGTAATAATACATCTTGTGGTAGATTTGTAAATACAGTGTGTAGAAAGTTCTCCGAAGATATTGTAGATGATGGTTACTATAAGAATTATATAAAGAACTGCCTAGATGGATTCCCAACACTGTTGTTCTTGTGTCATGTTAAGCAAGACTCTATAACATCAGAAGTTACTAGTACCTACTATTATTTAGGTGTATATAATTTTAACTTAGGTCGTACATCTTACTATAATCTTGGATATAAAGACCTTTCAGTGTTTGGAAATGCTGATAATAAATTATTAACTAATGCTGGTAATTCATTTACGTTCTTTAAGATTTCCCCAACTCAAAATACATTGAAGTAGGGATTAGGAGTTGCTGAAATTCAAGGTGGAGACCCTCATTTTGATTTTTCCCAATATGACCCATCTGTATTATTTCAACAAACAGAAACTGACTCTAGATATATGTTTGGGGACTTAGTATATGGAAGCAACGGAACAGAGTAGTAGTTGAAAAACACTATTAGTAAGTTTGTGGAGAAAGTAGCAAAATCTGGAGGGTATTTATTTGATTTCTTGAAAAAGAAAAGAGGTAAATATGAAACAGATAATGTAGAAGAAGGAGCTGGGTATAATGCTGAGGTTTATATAAAAAATAAACCAACTGGAGAATCTAAGAATCAAGTTCCCGATTATACTAAATAGTATGAAAAATACCTAAGTCCTGGAGGTGCTTGGGAGTTTAGAGAAAAGTAGAACATTCCGCCTGGAACTCAACTTGATTTGTAGGATTTAATTATTCCAAATGTTGATTAGGGAAAACAAGCTTCATTAAATTTCTAGGCTGTATCTGAGTATTACACTATATGTATGGTATTAGGACTTGTAGATAGTGTAATGAAGAATCTAAATATAAAAACTTGGAACGCTAAACCAGATGGCTCAGCTACTTGGTATCCTACATTCTATGATATGGATACTTGCTTAGGTATCAATAACCAAGGTAATCCTATTTCATACTTTGCATTCTCTGACTATTGGCATTCTTAGATATTGAAGACAGTAAATGATATTGAATATCCATCTGCTGTAAGAATATATAGAGACTTCTCCCCACATTCATTAGGTGAAAATGGATATGACGTTCCTACTAACTATCTGTTTACGGTAGCTAAATATGCCAAGTTAATATTTGCTGATAATCAATCAGAGTAGGCAGTTTATCTATCTCAATATCCACAGGAATTATATGCTAAATGGAGAAGTAATGTAGAAAATAAGAATACTAATGAAGGCATTCTTAAAAATTCTGAAACCTTCATGCAGAATTTCTTCTCTAATAACTTAGCAGTTATATGTCCTGCATTGGTATCATATAACTATAGGTCAAAATATCTAAAATTAGCTACAGAAATAGATACAGTATGGGTAGCTACCGACTTTAATAAGTTTAATGGTACTCGTGTAAATAAGGTATAGGATTGGTTAGATGGAAGATTACATATTTTGGATGTATATTTCAATCTTAACCGTTCGATGCCACAAGCTATTACTTATAGAAACGATGAAGGAACATGGGAAACATTGATGAATGGTTCTGCTCCTGTAACAGATACTATGTACAGCTCTAATTACGATTTAGCTAGCAATGACGATATAATTATCTTGAAGGATATTTTCTCAGCTAATGGAGGTTCTGGAGTTCAATTGTCAGGATTTATTAGCTTTCAAATTAGGTGCCCTGAATTTTCTCCATTGTAGATATATAACCAGATTGGCTCTGTACATGAAAACTTTATCGTAGGTGGAGAGAAAAATCAACAGATAGAATTTACTCCTACAGGAGTTCAGAATGTGAAACTTGGAGGCTCACAAGCATGGTCTTATTTGTAGGATATAAACTGGATTTCAACAAGCGGATTATATATCACTTCCGATAAGTTGGAGAATATTACTGGTAACTCTGGTAAGTTTACATCCTTACAGTTACATACACCGAATGTTAAATCTATATCTTTGACCTCAAGAAATTATTCAGGGGCTTTATAGCTGGATGGAACGGATAAATATCCTAACTTATTAGACGTAAATATCTCTGGAAGTCAGATAAATCTAATAGCTAATAATCTTAATATTAAGAGTGTTAATATTAGTAATATGGATGCTCCTAATTCTGAAGTAACAGTTATGAACTGTGATTATATTACTAGCTTTGTTACTAATAATACTAAATTACGTTCATTATAGGTTGAGGGCCTAAAAGGTAGCTTAAAGAATTTTACCCTTAATAATACTAATATTAGTTCAATATTAGTTAGAGGAGGAGAAATTGGGGGCACATTTACATTAACCAATGACCAAACAGTAACTTCTGTAACTATAGGGGATTTCCAGAGGGTTATTATTAAAAACTGCCCTAAACTTACTAAGGTAACTATTAATTAGAAAAATATTCAGGATGTTGAAGAATTATAGGTTATAAACTGTACTGCTGATAATATCTCCATTACTTCTGAATCAACATTTCAAAATGGTAAAGTCACTTTAGGCAATTCTAAATTAAGGTCAGTATCTTTCTAGGATACTACTGGAATACAACACGTTGAATTACCAGATGGAGTTCGATTAATGGAAAGAGCCTTCCTAAGATGTTCTAACTTATTAACTGTATCAGGGACAAATATATACATTGGAAGGGAGGCATTCAGTAATTGTATTTTATATGCCCTTAAAGATAAGAATTAGTAGAGAACAGACTTTAAAATAGCTGAGGATACTACAGATTTAAGTAGTACTTTTGCTAATACTAAAGCTACTTGGGCCGACGTACAACATATTATAGATAATGTTGTTCCTTAGAATAATTCTATTACCCATGTCCCTAAAATGTTCTCATATTGTAATCTAAAGTTCGGATTAGAAGAATTAAAGAATAGTATTAGTGAAAACAATTATCCTAAATTCGAGAAGCTCAACAAGGTTATTGATGCAAGTGAAATATTCTACACTAGAGACCAGTCAGGAATTTGCGCTCTAAATAAAAAATTTATGTTAATGGGTGCTCCATCTGGGTGTAAATATTATAATGCTACATGTAGTAGGGAGGCTCTAGAGCATCTTTATATTCCTAAAGATATATTTTAGGAAGCAATAACTAAGGTTATTAATTTACCATTCTGTACATATGGTGGAAATAACTGTGATATAGTATTTACTGATGAACAAGGTAATCCACTACCAGAGGGCGAAGATATAAAGATGGCAGAAATATTTAATCCAGGAGGGCAATCTCCTATTAAATTATAGATACTTCACGATATATCTCCATATAGTAACTACACCTTTGATTGGACTAATACATTTACAGCAGCTTGGATTTCTTTGAATAGGATAAACCAGGTATGCGGGAAAATATGTAACTATAAAGGTTATGAGAACTTATTACAGTAGATTCCTAATACTGTTACAATATCTGAATCATGGAATGAGTCTAGATTATCAGATGTAATAGCCGATTATTACACTATGTATAACTGGGATAAGCAGGTACAGCAATCAGAATTATTCAGTGTAGGCTATAATAGGCATACATCTATATTTAGTAATGGTTGTAAGAAGTACATCTCTGCAGATAACTTTGTATTATTGTGTAATAAAATCCTAAATTCTAGTAGTTTAACTAACATATCAACAGCTTTTAGAAATTTAACAGTGGTTGGTTCTTTAGGTGATTTGAAACTACAGGGAAGAACTAATACAAAGATTGTTAGAGCTGTTATGCTATTTGAAAGATTTAGTAACAAATCTAGTCTTGAATCTTCTAGTGATAATAAATTAGTAATACATCCTGATATATTAAAACCATTACCCTCATTGAGAAATGTAATGGGTATGTTTAAAGGATGTAACATAGATAGTGGGATACCTTTTGATTTATTTAAGAAGAGAACTGAGAAAATAGAATAGGTATGGATAAAATAGAAAGAGGAATACAGGTAGGCTACTTTATATACATATACTTATGTTAACGAGATATATGATATGTCTCATTTATTTGAAGATTGCTCCTTTAGCAGTAGTAGTTTACAATATAACCCCTCTCTTTACACTATAAAAAGAAATAGAGTTTTGGATGGTAGACAAGAATATAATACCTATTATACTAGAACTCTAGTTCCTTCTATAGGGGATGGCGAACCTACTTATATCTATACTGAACACACTGTTACTCAGCCAACTGAAATAACAGATGCTGAAAATATAACTGGAGGTTATATAGGTAATATACCTAATACTCCGATTACTAATCCTAGTATTTATGGAAGCAAAGATAGACTAATTATTCCCCCCGATTTATTCTATGGACTAGCATCTACTATAGATAGTACAGGAACATATGATTTGTCGCAGGGGGTATATAAAGCATTGAGCTGTAGAACCCCTTTAAATGGTATTATTCCTAAGAATGTACTCAAGAGCAATCGTGGTGTAAGATGTGATAATTTATGGGAAAATCAAATCATTATTCCATAGTTAGTATCTACGTGGGAAAGTGGTAATACTACATATAATGTATATGTTCACTATCCATCTAAATATACTACTTATCCTAACTTAAGCTATGCTTTCAATGCTGAATGTATAGTCCTAGATACTAATACTATAGCTGGGCATACTACTGTAAATTATTCTTTGGTACTATTAGAAGATTCTATTTCTACTAATGTTAGTTCTTTATCTAAAGCATTCTCTAATAAAGCCAGGTGGGGATATTTTGGAAATAGTATTACTACTAATGCACATTAGTTTAATTTTATTGGTAAACTTAATGGGGAGTAGGTTATCCATGGATTAGACCCAAGCGTGTTCACACTGTTAAATATGGATAACTTGTTTGACAGTAGTTATATTTAGGCAGTAAACGGTAATCTGTTTTCAGCTAATTTTGATGCTAAATATCTAAAGATGAGTAATGAGAATAATGTAGTTATTAGGACTTATGGTATATCTGGATAGGTAGAAAATGCTATACCCCCTACACTTATTCTCCCTAAAGCATCTGGAAATATTAGGCAGTTAGGTACTGGTAACTATAGAATAAAAGAATCCTAGATAGTAGATAGTAGTTCTAGTAAGAGATATTATACTGAATCTGGTTGGGTTATAATAGAATCATAAATATGGAAAATATAAATAAAAATGTAGCAGTTTGGAGGGGAAGCAACACCCCTCCAACTATTTATCATTTGTGGATAAAGGAAGATAATTCCCAGTGGTTATATAAAGATACTGGTTGGGTTAATGTGAACGAAGAAATACAAGGAGATTTGTAGGATATTTATGAAGTATTATATACTCAACATTCACAAGTATCTTTATCAGTTTCTCCCACTATTATAGAGAAAGGTATTCCAACTAATATTACTGCCAGATGGTCGACTAAGTTTAATAATGAGGAAATTACTCCAAATTCTCTAACTCTTAAATCTGGAGATAAAGTATTAGCTAGTAGCGGAACTACATATTCAGAGTCTATTAATGATTCTAAAAAATATGATTTAACAGTTACTCTTTAGTATGGAATTAGTAAGACTGTTAGTAGTACAGTAAATGCTTATTATCCTATGTATTTTGGTAGCTCAGCAGATAGCACTATCACTGATGTGACTCAATTTACTAAGTAGCCAATTAAATCATCTCCTAACGGTAATTATTCTTTCTCAGTTTAGAATAATCAATATGTTTGGTTGTGTGTTCCAAGTAATATGAGTATTAATAAAATAACATCTAGTGGATTTGATGTTCCTATGGAATCACCTATAAATGTTGTTAGTAAAGATACATATAAATGCTATAGAAGTTCTAATACATTTAAGGCTGGAATGTTTAATTTTACAATTAGTTGATATGAGTAACATAAAAATATACGGACAATTAGAAAATGCTACTACTGATAACAAATTAGCTGATGCCTCTCAGATTTACGATAGTTCATTGTAGAAATTCTAGGAGGATATAAATTCTTAGATAGTATTTAAATCTGAAAAGGGCAAAGCTAACGGAGTAGCTACGTTGGATGGTTCTGGGAAAATTCCTACAGAATAGGTTCCAGGAGCATTTGATGATGTAATAGAATACGAGAATCTTCAAGCATTTCCACAACCTGGAGAAAAAGGAAAGATTTATGTAGCATTAGATACTAATGTTTCTTATAGATGGGGTGGTACTACTTATATAAAAGTTGGAAGTCCCCTAGAATTAGGAGAAACTTCTACTACTGCTTATGCTGGAGACAAAGGAAAGGCTACTACAGATAAGGTAAATTCTCATGTCATAAACACAGCTAACCCTCATAGTGTAACCAAAGAATAGGTTGGACTAAGTAATGTTACTAACGATTCTTAGGTAAAACGTTCAGAAATGGGAGCTGCCAATGGAGTTGCTACTTTAGACGGAGATAGTAAACTAATTCCTTCTCAATTGCCTGACAGTATTAGCAGTGATTTTGCAGCTATTTATGAGATTATGTATAATCAACATGCTTCTGTAAGTATTAGTTCTAATGTTTCAGGAAATATTATTGAAAAAGGAGTTCCTAGACAAGTGACTATTAATTGGAATTATGTATTTAATAATAAGTCTACTACTCCCGATTCACTACAGTTAAAATCTGGAGATACTGTATTAGTAGGAGATAAGAATGTTAAGACTTTTACTGAATCCATTTCAGATACTAAGCCCTATTCTGCTGTGGCAGTGATGAAAGGAGTAACTAAGACGGCTGGAGTAACAATTAGTGCTTACTATCCAATTTATTATGGAGGCTCTTCAAAGACAGCACTTACTAGTACAGATGTACTGGGATTTACTAAGCATAGTTCTATTAAATCTAATCCTAAAGGTTCATATAGTTTTCAAGTCAATAGTGGACAATATGCTTGGATTTGTGTTCCTAGTGGGATGGTTATTAATAAGGTAACTTCTAATGGATTTGGAGTGCCGATGGAATCTCTTGCTGTAGTTGCTGTTGACGGAAAGGGTAATTATAATTGTTATAGAAGTTCCGAGACTTTTGTAAGTGGTATGTTTAATTGTGTAGTTGAATAATAATTATGGCTGATATTAAAATTTACGGTAAATTAATTAGTGCAACGACAGAAGGAAAGATTGTTGGGGCAAATCAAACCTATGATGATACTCAAGAGAAGTTCTAGTCTCAAATTAACGCTGAAATAAAGGAGCAATTGGGAAACAGTTAGAGTGGGTTATTAAAGAAGGTAAATGATATTGAAGAATCCCTCAACAGTCATAGAGAGACTACTACTGGTAATCCCCACAATGTGACGAAAAGTGATGTGGGACTGTCGAATGTAGATAACACATCTGATGCCGATAAACCAGTATCTACTGCACAGGAGTAGGCTCTTGATGGTAAGGTAGATAAAGCTCTTGGTAAATCTTTAGTATCTGATGCAGAGATAACTAAATTATCTGGATTGAAGCCTCAGACTGAAATTGATAGTTCTATAGCTGATGCTAAGAAGGCAGGAACGGATGCACAGTATAATTTAAATACTCACACTTCTAATACTGGAAACCCACATAATGTTACTAAAGCATAGATAGGTTTAGACAGAGTTAATAATACTTCTGATGCAGAGAAACCAATATCTACTGCCACTCAATCTGCTCTTGATATAAAGGCTAATAAATCTGATTTAAATAATAAGATTTCATCCACTACTATTACTAATATTATTACTCTCACAAGTGAAGAGTATACTTAGCTATCTAGTAAAGACAGTAAAACTCTCTACCTGATAGTAGATTCTGTTATAGCATTAGAGGATGGAGCATTAATAATTTAGGAATAATGATAAGAGTAGGACAAAGGTTAGTTAGCAATATGCGTATAGGGGAGTCCGAGGTATCTAAAGCATACCTTGGACCAACTTTACTATACTCTAAGTCTCCCCTAATAGCTAGTTATAAGTGCTATGATAAAACCAACGAGGATTCAGATAGGGCTGTACTAGAGGACTTAACTGGAAATGGCTATGACATACAGCTTAATAACTTTGCGTTTGGTGGTATGTCTGGATATGGGGGGATATTCTGTTAATTATAAGACCTTTATAAATCACATTAATGATAGATATGAGGGTAGTATGTCATCATATAGTATAAATGTTACTAGAGTAAATTCATTAAATTCTATAAATTTTACGGTATTTACAGAATATTCAAATGCATCTATTGATATGCCTGAGTATAAGATAAAAATAACTGGAGTAACTGACAGTACCTATTTTGTAGTAGATGTAGTAGAACCCTATTCAGACCCAATATAGCTATTAGATATTAGGTCTGATGGGGAGTATACAGTGCCGGCATATATCGGCTCTACTGATATAGTAGATGAAAAAATATGGTATAGATATAAAATAGTAGACGAAAGACTTACAGTATCTGATATAGATGTAAATATTAAGGTAGAATTGGTGCCAAAGTATCCAGGAGCTTTAGTATCAGATGGTATTGATGATTATGGTATTTATACAAATATACCTACATTCTCTAGGCAGAATGGATACACCATCATTGCCATAAGAAAATGGTTAGACACTAGTAGAGAAGGGTGCCTACTTACTAGAAATGACCACAACTCCCAGTCAACAGAATTCAGATTTGAAACAATTGGAGTTAATAGTGATTAGTATACATCTTCATATACATCAATATTAGGAGTTTCTTATCCTAAACTACTTAGTTATCAGACGTCTAAGAGTTATGGTGTAAGTAAGTTCACTTTACAAGACGTAGAATTGTAGGCAACTGATGCTATGCTACTATTTGCTAAAGTTAAGAATCGTTTAAATGCAAAGGTGGCTCTGTATGCATTGAATATATATAATAGGGACTTAACAGACAAAGAGATAGAGGCAGAAAAACTAAAAATGATAGCCGAGTATGAGGAGAAAACAGGTGATTATAGTTATAGTTTAGTAGCTGCTTGGAGTGCTGAGGGTAAAACTAATGAAGATAAAGATAGAAATATCTTAAAGGATATTAGTGATAATGGTCATGATATTACTTTAAACAACTTTGCTTTTGCTGGAATGAGTGGGTATAATGGTTATTCACATAATTTCAACTTATGGTAGTTTGGCTCGCAAACTACTGCTAATTCTACAAAGTAGAGTAATAAATGTGTAATACGTCCAGACACATCGAGATTTGGATACAGTTTTGGGTTAACTAATATAGCTAATTATCCGCATATGACGGAAGACCCCCTAGTTGTAGATATCACTGCAGATAATGTTGAAGATATAGTAATTTATTACATTCTTACGGATGGTAACACTTAGAGAGAGGTTATATAGCCTATATTTTTAAAACCTGGAACAAATCGTGTAGAAGTTAGACCATTAACTCAAGAAGAGTTAAATGACTCAGTCAAAAATAGTGTATATTTTGACCTACAATCTGTTCCAATAACAGAAATGATTATTGAATTAGTCCCTCAGTATCTAAATGGTTTAGTGTTCGACGGGATTGATGATTATGGTGTAACTCAATTACCATTACTAAAAAACAATGATTTTACTTTTATATGTAAAAGAAAAATAATAGATACGGATAGATAGGAAATTGTAGCTGTAATGGGTAATCAAAGTCCAAGTAATGGAAACGATTATATGTGGTTTGAATACTTAAATAATGCAACAGGAAGTATTAAATATGATTCAGTTCTGATTAATGGGACTTAGAGGAAAGTGTAGATTCATAAAGAAGATATTAGTTTTATAACTCCTACTTCCTACAATACATAGGTTATTTATTCTGGTAATCTAGATATAACTAATAATTCTTTATGTCTAGGGGGATTTGTCAATTATTCTGGATTGAGGCCACAAATGGTCTTCTATTCAGCATATCTATTTAATAGAACACTAACAGACCAAGAGATAAAGAAGTTTATTAGAGACAATATAGACCCTCAATATCTATTACCATCCGAAATACCAGCTCCAGATGTTTACTATGACTTATCTGAAGATATTAATGATGATAAGGGGAGGGATAATAGAAGATAAAAGTGGCAATGGTAGAAATTTAGTAATAGCTATTAATCCTAACATTACTGATTCCTATATTGGAGATGGTGCTATTATAGGTCGAAATAAGTTTCACTCCTCATAGTTTGGAGTAATACGCTTGTATAAATTCTCAGTATTTAAAGATGTATTAACATAGGATTAGATATATAATGTAATGTAGAAATATAATTTACAGTATGAAAATAGGAACTCATGATTCAGTAACTGGGGAAAGAGGAAAGGGTATTATCTCTTTCCTCGTTACTCCCTTTTCCAAGACTTAGTCTAAAACCATAGATGAACAGATTGAACATGGTTGTACTTGGTTTGATATTAGGGTAAGAAAAAAGAAAGATAAGTGGATATGTGCACATGGCTTGTGGAAGTGTAAAACAGATATTGAAGATATATTCTCTAAGATAAATGCTATTAACGGATGTGCTAGAATTACTTATGAAGGATGGGATGAATAGGACTTCCTCAACAAGGTAGAAGAATGGCATATAAAATATCCTAATATTAAGCTTGAAACTATTAATGTAAAGTACCCAGGATGGAGGGTATTGAAAGTTTATAATCATATTCCATGTCAAGATAAGTTTATTCATTTAGATTTCAGTAGCTGGCATACCTTATTACCTATTCCATGGTTGTGGAAGAAGATTTATTACAATAAGGTAGAATTTAACAATGAAATATATACTGTAGTCGATTTTTTATAATATGAAATTTGTAATTTTAAACACAGCAGAAGCTAAAGCACATGGAATAACTATTATTCCCACTATGAGACAAAGCGCAGATAATTCTCAAGTAGTATTACATGATGAATATATAAGGAGCATTGATGGGTTTGAATCTCTTCCAAAGTATGATTATGATAGTTCAGAGTTCTTGCAACTAATGAATAGTAAAGAATGGAAACATGACGAACATTATGTGGCTCCAGATAGTAACTATTCTAAGATTGTAGCTATTAGAGAATTGAATAAAGAAGTAACTAGAGATATTAATACATACAATTTAAACCCAAAAGACGCTTTAGATGTAAAAGAATTTTATCCAGCATGGGCTATTGGTATAGAAGTTAAGGTTGGGGAAAGATATTTATCAGATAATACGTTGTGGGAATGTATAAAAGCCCATACTACGCAGGAGGATTGGAAACCCGGAATTAGTACGGCCTCTCTATGGAAAGAGGTAAATGTGGAACATTCAGGAACTCAAGACGACCCTATTCCTTATAACAATAATATGGAATTGGTAAAAGATAAATACTATATACAACATGATATAGTTTATCTTTGTACTAGAAGTACCGAGCAACCAGTATACAATGATTTAAAGGATTTAGTGGGAATTTATGTAAAAGCCATGAATTTAATATGAAATGTGAGAAACCAATGCTTAAAGTAAGTGTAAAAACAAAAATTAAAAAGTAAATAATATGGGAAGAAGAAAAGTATCTAGTACCAAGGGAGGATTCGGGAAAGGTGGAAAAGCAGGAAAAAAGTGTAAGTAAACATCTTTATAAAATTCTTATTTATGTTTTAAAATACATTCCATTTATTTTAGCATTAATGGAAACTGTATTTGTAGTATTGAATTATTATGAGTTACCTCATTACTATTTAAATGTGTTTGGAGGATTTTCAATATGTTTTATTATCACTCTATATCTACAATCTTACATATTTCAATTTTGTTCTTGGCATAGAGTGCCTATTCATTATGTATTGTTATCAAACATTATTGCTTTAATAGATGATATAGTTAAAATACCACTTTCCGATCTAAATATGATGAGAATGTATTTTGTACTTCTTGTTATGTTTACAATGCTATTTATATATTTAAAAATTAAATGTAAATGTTGAAATCTATAATAAGAACTTTGTTACAGAAATTCATAGATGATATTGACTCTGATAATTGTAATATCACAATGGAACAGTAGAGTAAAATTATTTCTGTGTTATCAAATATCGCTAATCCAGATTATAGAATGAGTAAAGTTTAGGCTTGTGATTATCTTGGTGTTAGTAGAGCTACTTTTGATAACTATGTTAGAGATGGATTCATTCCGAAAGGAATCAAATAGGAAGGTTTTAAAGAGCTTCATTGGATGAAGAGTGACTTAGATATATTTTTAAATAGTAAGAATTAACTCAGCAACGAGTTAGAAATCGGGAGTCTTGAATAGTTTATATTATGACAACATAATGTAGCTGTTTAAGATTCCCGATTTTGTTTTTAGCATTGTTCAATATCACTCATAGAAATGTATATTATAGTGTAGTTCTAGAACAAATAAACTTAATTATTAACATTTAAATCGTAAACTATGAGTGATACAAGAACTTATATCGTACCTGACGGTTAGGAAAATAGTACTAACTAGATGCTGCCTTGGATGGCTATGATGAACGGTGGTATGGGAGGATTTGGAAACGGAATGTGGAATAATCCATTCATGTACTTAGTTTGGATGTGGATGATGCGTTGGATGAACAGAGGAGAGTTTGGAGATGGTAATAACTGTCAGAACTTACAATCTGCTGAAATTCAAGGTCAGTTAGCTGGTCTACGTGAGTAGATGAATACTAACTAGAATACTCAGCTATTAATGGACGCAATCAAAGGTAACTCTGCTGCTCTTGGTCAACTTGCTACTAATCTGAACTGCGACTTCGGAGTATTGAAAGACTGCTGCTGCAATATTCAAAATGCAATTGCCACAGTAGGAGGACAAGTTGGTTATACTTCTGAAAGAGTTATCAACGCTGTAGAAAGAGGTAACTGTGATGTTATTCAGGCAATTAATAACTGCTGCTGCAACACACAGAAAGCTATTATCGAACAAGGCTACCAAAATCAATTAGCAAATGAAAGACAGACTTATCAGATTACTAATAGTGTAGATTCAGTAGGACGTGCTGTAGAAAGAGGATTTTGTGATAATGCATATGCAACTCAGACTTAGACTTGCTCTCTTCAAAATACTATTAGAGACACAGGCACTGCAAACACTAATCAGATTATAGCTAAGCTTGACGCAATGTAGAATCAAGCTCTGCTAGATAAGATTGATGCTCTACGTGAGAAGAATAGTCAATAGGCTGTTGTTATTAACAATGCCCAATAGACTGCTGCATTTGGACAAATGATAAGTCAAGCTACTACTCCTATTGTTGCTGCTGTAAATGCTCTACAAGGTGATGTAAATGGAATCAAGTGTAAACTTCCTGAAACTGTAACATTACCATACAGTTGTGCTACTGCTGTACCAACTCAAGCCGTGTTTAACGGATATGCTCTTGGCGCTTATGCAGGATGGAATAACGGATGCTGTGGTAACTCTCTTTGGGGTTAAGAAAGGAGGTAACTATGTTATTACCTACTTATATTAACGTAAATAGAGGAGGAATACCAGCAATTAGTAGCTTATCTGTAACAGTTACGGCTAACGAAGTACAGTTTGATTTTAACAATCACCGTAACATAGGTGCGCCTTTTAGAGGATTATTAATAGTAAGACTTAACTAGGCTATACCAGCAGGAACTACTACGACTTTACCTATTGTATTCACCAGTGGTGGAGGTAACGCTCAGAAATTGACTGGTTATAACGGAGCAGATATAACTGTGTCTCAGATACCGGGAACAGGTATTTACTTGTGTTGGTTTGAACATAGCACTAATACATTACAATTATTAACAGGGATTGTATAATGGCATTTTAGAATTTAAGGAATAGTAATTAGCTATTTATCTTGCATAAAGATTCTGTTCCTACTCTGGAAATTGGTAAGGTTACTAACGTATCCGTACCAATTCCAAAGTATGGAAACCCAGGAATATATAACCAGGAAATGATAGTGGATATTACGGCCGAAATAAACGGCACATCTGCTAGTTTCTAGAAATTACCTGCAATGGGAGACATTGCGGATTTCGGAAACAATATTGTGGTTTCCTGCAACAAAGAAGCAATGAATAGTGAAGTTTCTTCGATGAAGCAAAGAAGCCTGGATATAATTAATAGTATCGAAACACATTAGAGTATTATTAAAGGATGTGACGAAATTCTATCGCAATTAAATCCAGAAATAGTTGAGAAACAAAGACAAGAACAGGAGAATAAGGCTTTAAGGGAAGAAATAAACTCTCTTAAAGAAATGTTCAGAGAATTTATTAAAACATCTTTAAAATAGGAACAACATGGCAACAATAATTGAAATTCAGGAGTCAAAATTTGAACATCTTTCAGATTGTGCTGAACAAATCGTTAAGCATGGAAAGAAATTGATGCATTGTTTATCAGAACTAGAAAGCAAATCTGGTGAGCACTACATGGAAAGATATGGAAAACGTAGACGTGGAGGAATGAGAGATTCTGACTACGACGACGAGGACTACCCAAGATACTATTGATATGAGAGCAGCTTTGGATATGTATGACGATATGCCAAAGTATATGCGTAAGTACTTACAAAACTACGGTTGGCATTTCAATAGGGCTTTGTGTTCATACGCTATTTCTTTTATGAAGAAGGGAGGAAAATCCCTAGAGCCAGTATCCAAAGAATACATTGATAAGGTATTAACGTAGAATAACATTAAACTAGAAAATAATGTTGGCTATGATTATGTATTTGTTGGCAATATGTGCAAAGCTGATTATTACGGAAGTAGTATAACAGATGAAAGACATTTTGCTCTTTACATTAAAGATACCATAGACGATGAAGACGCTGGAGATGGTACTACTATGAGGAGATGGTATGCTACTATGGTAGCTAACGGAACTATGGTAGACTGGGAGGATGTGATATGACACATTTCAGAGTATTGTTTGAGAAATACGATTGGGATATAGAGGTTTGCATAATTGTAGAAAATCCCAATGTTCAATACATTTTGAGTAGATTAGAGGATTTGGGATGTCCAGACGATGTTTTACATAGGGCAGCTTCTAGGATAGAGGATTACGAAAATTCAGGTTTTACGTTTACTAACCAAGAAGAACACAAAAGCATCATAGTTATAAATAGACCTGATTCTGCTGAGGAATTTATAGATACTTATAACCATGAAAAGAATCATGTTGAAATGCATATATGTAAAGAGTTTGGTATTGACCCATATTCTGAGAAAGCTGCTTATTTAAGTGGTCAATTAGCAAAAAAGTTATTTAAAGCATAGTTGAGAAACTGGATTAGATAACTATATATAATTAGTAGGAGGATTTCCCTAAGTTGGGAAGTTCTCCTATTTTTGTTTTGATAAACCACTAGTAATAATTATTTATTACTATAAACATATAAACATATAATCTTATGAAATTTTTTACTATCAAAGAATTAACAAAGAGCACTACTGCTTAGTAGAAGGGAATTAAAAATGTTCCATCTAGAGAATAGGAACAAAATTTGATAGCTCTTATAGAAAATGTTTTAGATCCTCTTAGAGAGGCATATGGGAAGCCAATCGTTGTTACTAGTGGATATAGATGTCTAGCCTTAAACAAGGCTGTAGGAGGAGCTAGTAATAGTCAGCACATGACTGGATAGGCTGCCGATATAAGAACTATTGAAGATACTAAGGCGGAAAATAAAAAGCTATTCGATTTAGCCCAAAAGCTAAAATTACCATTTGACTAGCTAATAGATGAGCATAACTTAGATTGGGTTCATATAAGTTATTCTAATAGAAATAGAAGACAAGTATTAACAATAAAATAACATGGGAGAAGGTAAAACCAATATGTTCGGTAAAACCTATAATACTATTGGTTCTACCGATTCTAATTTTATAATTAAAACAAAGGGAGATTTAAAAGTTCAGTGGGGAGGAAAATTCATAGATGTAATCAAAAATGGAAAATTAGCATCTGCCGGAGCGGACATACTAAAAGTAGCCTCTAGCTCAGATAATATTTCTAGTAATGGGGTTTATTTAGTTCCTACCGATGAAGGGAACGAAGTATGGGTCTCTATAGACGGAACTAAGGTTAATATAGCTGGAGAAGTTGGAACTACCTATGTATCATTCCTAACAGAACAAAAAGAAGTAACCGCTGACCAAAAGTATACAGCCCTAGTAAATGCTGGATTATATTATGAAACCTTAGAGGATGCTTAGGAAGCAGGTGTGAAAGCTGGGCTTATATTTATAGTAAACGAAGGAAAGCTGTATATAGTAAAGGATGGAATACTATCAGAATATACTCCTACTAGTTCTCTACAATCTGGAAATGATATAGAGAATGCATTTTTTGACGAGATAACAGTAGGAGAATTAAAGATTTACAAGGAAGGGGTCACAATGAATATTGATAGCACTGATTTGTAGCTCTATGTAAATCAATAGCTGTGTGCTTCTATAAGTAATGTCATTAAGCCATATTTTAGCATATCAATGTAGGATGGTACTTATATATAGTCTGAAGGAGCAACATAGGATACAGGTTTTAGAATTTACAAAAAGGGAGTAGAGTCGGTATTAGAAGTAGATTCCATAGTCTGGAGAAATAAAGATAAAGATTTAGGGATTCAAGTATCAACTATGGATACTGCAGTTATATACTCTACTCATAGTAATATAATATCATCGGCCGAATAGTCTGAAAATGGGGTAATATGTACTTTAGGATATCAAAATCAATTTAGTGTTGGATAGAAAGTATATGTATTTTTGGGACTTAATCCCCATATTTCCATTAGTTACTAGGAAGAGGGAAATTCCGTTATAGTAACAGCATAGCTGGATAACGACCTACTAGCCTCTTAGGATATACAAATAGAAATAAATTATATTGTTGGAGAAGTTCTTAAAAATGGAACTATTGTCATATTGACAAACAATAATAGTGGAGACCTAGTTATAAGTTCCTCCGAAGAATTTAGTCTAGTTGATTATAGGAAGGTAAGCGGCCCAGAAGATGTAATTATAGGAGACACGGTTAGCAAAAATTCTTTTGTGGAATTTGACGTTGTTGGGAAGAATGATTAGACAATTACATTGAATTTGGGAACATTCTCACCAAGATTATTTATAGCTAAATGCAAAAATTAGCAGATATGTACTTCAAATGTCCCTCTAATCAAGATTGAATAGAATAATATAGATGTTTTGGATCGATCTAAAACTGTTATTAATAATGCAGATAGTGAGTCAGAAACTTAGAAAGTTTTAGAAAAACCAGATGACACAATCCACACTAGAATAGGAGTAATAAATGAGCAAGAGTTTGAAGAATTAAAGAAATGCCCAGAAGAATAGGAAGAAGTACAGGTTGGAATATATTCTGATAATTTTATAGGGCTAAATTCAAAATTATACGATTCAGTTTTTAAAAAGAGATGTGATTATCCTAAATATGATGAATCTGTTGAAATTCCAGAAGATTTTTAGGACGAAAAATATAATAAGGCAGTTCCGAATGTTGAGTGGATTAAAGAACTAATTAAACTAGCAGTTCCGAGTGGGACTATTGCTATGTATAATGGGCAATCGGAAATTCCAGAAGGATGGGCTGTATGTGATGGAAATAACGGAACTCCTAACCTGGTAGGAAAATTTATTAAAGCCGTATCTGAAATAGATTAGATAGGAGACAATGAATCTGAGTTGAATGAGAACAATGAATTCATAATTACTTAGGAACATCTTCCAAAACATAGCCATCCTCACAAACTTCATACACATAATCTAGGAGGAGACCTATCAGGAACCACAGGAAGTTCTGGAGATTTAACAGTATCTCTAGACTATTCAGATTATAATTGGGGAATAGAATCTGTTTAGAAAACATTTGTCACATCTGTAACCGGAGAAGGAGTAACTTCAGAAACTGGAACTGTTGATGGAGTATCAAATATAAGGACCCAGGGAGGAAACGCTACAGGAGGAAACCACACTCATTCTATTTCTTTGGATGCTGAAGGGGGAGTTTCTTTATCTTCTGCTACAAGTAAGGAAGAGACTTTAGAAGATTCTGAATGGCCAAATAAACCTCTAAAAATAGAACCTCGTTCTTATTCTCTAGTATTTATTATGAAATTATAATTTTTTATTACAGAAGTTTAACATTTAATTATGTTTTAATTGCTGTCTACCTAATCAATACATATATATTGTATGATTAACTAAAAAATGATTATGTATATGGAAAATTTTGATGAAGTGATTTTTGACGACGACGAGTTTGGAGGTGATTCCTTTGAACAAACAAAACCAGAAGATGGTGATGGCAATCAGCCTTCTAATGGCAGAACACCTTCTGGATAGCAAGATGAAGATTTAACAACTGAAGTACTACGTCTTAAAGGTATTACTGACCCAGGAAAAATTAAATTCGAAGATGAAACTGGTGCTATTGTAGAAAGAGCTTGGGACTCATTAAGCAGAGAAGAATAGATTAATATCTTGATTGACCAAGAACCAGAACAGTAGGACTTCGATGAATCTGAATTGTAGCTTATTAACACAATTAGAGAGAGTGGAATGACTCCAGAGGAGTACATCTAGTCTTTACAGCCAGAAGTTGAACCAACTAAACGATATAGAGTCGATGATCTTTCTGACGATGAGGTTTATGCGTTGGATTTATTACATAAAATTGGGTCCGATATTTCTGACGAGGAAATCAATCAAGCACTTGAATTAGCTAAACAAAATGAAGGTTTATTCAAGAAAACAGTAGAAGGTCTTCGTAAAGAATATATAAGACTTCAGGAAGATGAAGAAGCTCAGATAGCTAGTGAGAAAGCTGCTAGAGAAGAGGCTGCATATAATAAATTTGCTGACTCAATTAAAGGTCAAATTAAAGACTTAAATTCTTTTGCAGGACAACCTCTACAACTATCTGATGATGATATAGAAGATTTATCCTCGTTTATGCTAGACATAGATGATTAGGGGTTGAGTGCGTTTGGTAGAGCTATGAATGATCCAGCTTTATTCACTAAAGCCGCATTTTGGATTCTTAATGAGGATAAAATAGTAGAAGAATTAAACAAACAGATTCAGGATAACTATAGAAGAGGTTATGAGCAAGCCAAGACGGATTTATAGGGAAAACCTAAGCCTAAATTGGTGTTCAATAAACCCGCTTCACAAAAGAAAACCACAGACGATGTGTTTATAGATGATGAAGATTGGTATTAAGATTTATTAACATTTAAAAAGAATAATTATGCTTGTAGCGAGTTTTGTAACTAATCGCCCTACGATGGGTGGCGTTCGCCCCTTTTAATAGAAATATTAATTGAAAAATTCTGTGAATTGCTGGAAGCCCCTCAGCCAATTTGGGTAATCAGCAGCTAAGCCATTTTGATTGGAAAGTTCAACGACTAATAAATATCAATATTATGAAACTAAATGATTTAAATAAGTCCATTTTGATTGGACTACTTCTAGGTGATGGATATATAGACCCTAAAGGAAGAATATATATAGAACATTGTAAAGAATAGTTAGAGTATTGTATCTACAAAGCGAAACTATTACACTCTGTAGTAGGGGGGAAAGATATTAATGTCCAACTGTTCGAAAGAAAAAGAGCTTCTTTAAACAGCAATAGATAGTGGAGATAGTGGAGATCTGGGGATGTTTTTATTACTTGTAAATTTAAAAAATAGAGTAAACATTTTATCCCAATTAGATAGCTTTTATATCCAAACAATAAGAAAACTATAACTAAAGAGGTGTTGGAATATTTAACTCCGCTAAGTATAGCTTTGTGGTGGATGGATGATGGCAGCTTAACAAGAAGAAAACAAAAAAACGGATCTCCTGGACCATATATGTTACGGTTATATACGTTTCTGTCTTTTGAAGAAAATGCTCTAATACGCTAGTATTTTATTGATAAGTATAATGTATATTGGAATATTTAGACAGCTAATTAGGAGAAAGATTAGTATTATCTTTATTGTAGTTAGGAGTAGGGAAAAAAGTTTTTAGAAATAGTAAGGGATATTATTATCAAAAACGTCCCACAAATGTCTTATAAATTATTTGATATTTAACACGAGTGCAGAACATCCGAAAGGATGATGATATAGTCTAAACTCATAGGATGATAAACTATGAGAACTAGAGATTAAACGTCTCTAGGATAATACGATTGGAAACTAGAACTTATGAAGATTTTAGTAAATTCTTAGGAGAAAGACCTCACCGTTTAGGCGTTGTATCTCGTCTTTATCCAGAATTAACTGCAACTTTCTTGACAGAGGCTCTAAGAAATATTTTCTATGGAGATACCAAGAAAGCAACTGGATTCCAGAATATTGATTCTACTTATTTTGAATGGGAAGTAGAAACTAGTTACATTAAGAGAATCCCCTTCGCAGCAGCGCCTGTTGAAGATGGAGCTGACGGCTCTGAAATTGAAATGATTTTCCCTGAAAACTATTATCAATTACACGAAATTTTCAAAATTGAGAAGACTGGACAGCAATGTTTTGTTGTATCTCGTCCTACTAGAAAGGCTGACAATATGTGGTCTGTAATGGTAAGACTCATCGACGATGACTACTCATCAATCCTAGACAAAGATGGATGTTAGATAGGTGATACAACTCGTTTCATCGGTAATGCTAAGCCAGAATTGCATGACACTGGTTTTGTTAAGTATCAATCCAATGTTGAGAAGATGAGAAACTATATGACAACTATTCGTGTTGATGATAGCTACTCTTCTAAATATGCATTGATGGAAGATACTTTCATTAAGGTTGGTAAAGGAGAAAATCAAGGATGCCTAACTGAAAAGATTTATAAACTTGAGCCTATGAAGAAGAATCTAATTGAAAACTTCTTATATGCTCGTGAAAATATGATTCTATTAGCTAAAGGAAATATTGGGGTAGATGGTAAAGCTACTATTTCTGATAGAGGTACTGGACGTCCAATTCCTATTGGTGACGGTATGATTCCTCAAATCGAAAGATTTGCTTCTAAATATGCTGCTAATAGAGTAACTATTAATACATTCCACACTATCATTTCTACGATGGTTGAAAAAGCTGAGAAGCCTACTGGCAACCATTTTGTATTCATGGTAAACGAAAGAATGTGGGGAATTGTACAGAGAGTTCTTGGAGATTATCTAGCAACTCGTAAGACTGATGGAGCTTACTTGTGGTCTAGAGGTGGAGAAGGAAAATACATCAAAGTAGGTGCTACGTTTGATGCTTATGAATGGGGCGGAAATGTTGTATCATTTAAAGTTGATAGAACATTAAGTAGAGAGTTCTTAGAACCATACGCTCTATGTATTGACCTTACAACTGGTAAGACTTCTACTCAACCTCCTGTAGCTATGTACTCTCTGAAAGGAAAAGACTACATCTTTAACGAAGTACTTGGTGTAGGTGGACGTTCAGGTGGCGACAGCGGTGTAGTTTCTACTCCTGTTGCTGGAGGTATGATGACTATTCACGGATACGCTGGTATCGCAGTGTTCAATCCCTATAGAAGTTTTATACTTCGTTGTAAAGAGTAATTTTAAATAAGATAAGATTAAATAGAAATTAGATAAGGTAGGGAACGAGGTGCTTCCCTACCTAATTCTTTAAAATATGAAAATGAATTATGGCAAAAAAGGTTAATGAAGTACAAGACGGTGATTTAAAGAGTAACATCGTTGTATTAAGAAGTGTGTTTGGTAAAGTAGGACAGAAATATTATATTCAACCTCAAAAAGATTCTCGTGGTAGATATGCAGATTGTGTTAAAAGAGTTAACTCCCAAGGAGATATTATTTTAACACCAGAAGAAATTGAAAAAGAGTCAAAAGGATTAGCTGCTTATATTCCAGAGACAGAGTTGTTTGTAATAGAGGATGGTAAAACTTTTAATTTGGATGATGTCTATGAGAACGCTGTTTGGGAAGCAATTAAAAATTGTGACCTCATCGCTCCAGACAGATTTGCAAAGAATGATAAAGGAGACTATCTAATTGACGGAACTGTAGACCCACGGTCTAAAAGACCTAGATATGGAACTGCAGAGCTTTATGTAGATAGACCTGGATTTGAAGCTCAACGTAGAGTTACTAGACGTAAACTCATTGTAGAGGCTTCTAATTATATCATGAATGATGAGCGTGGATATGAAGGAAGATTGCTCGTTGCTAAGGTATTAGGTAGAGATATGAAAAATCAGCCAAATGCTGATGTTGAAGACTATCTATTGTCTATAGCTGAGAAAACTCCAGAGAAAATTATTAATTGCTACACTGGAGGAGATATTCAACTTCGTATGCTGTTTATAGAAGCTCGTGAAAAGGGAGTTATTCTTAAAAAGGATGGACTCTTTGTCTATGGAGAAGATGGTAAAGTAGCATTAGGGGCTACAGATAACGCAGTTGTAGAATGGATGAAATTATCTAGAAACGCCAAAACCTTAGCCTTAATTAGAAAAGACACATATCCTGATATGTTTGAAGATTAATTATCAATATTTAAATATAATGCGAATGACCGCAAGACAGGTTTTTGAAGCTACGCTAATAGAACTTAGTAAAATTCAAGCACCTTCACTAAAGCTTTATGAGTTTAATTACTTATTCAATAAGGCTATAAACTAGTACACTAATAAAGTATACAATGTATACGATATTAACCAGCAAACTACTGATGACCTGAGAGTCTTGAAAGCCACGACTTTCTTGACTCCTCGCAAGGTAGAACTTGCAGATAGAACTGGAGGATCACAAAAAGATAGTGCTATTCAAAATATTAAAGCAGTTACTGGAAACCAAGATCCTCCGGAAGAAGGATATACTGGTTAGGCTTCTTCTTATTTAAGTAAAGCACATCGCTCAATCCAATCTTTACATGGAGCTACCTATGAAGTATATATGCCTATTGATTATTTGCATATGTTGAATTGTATTTGCATTTATTATGTTGCTAAACAAAAAGATTGCTGGGATGCAGGCTCATATATTGAAATCCCTGCAACAAGATTAACTGCTGATTCTTGGAGTCAAATCATTACTGATATTTATAATAGACCTTCGCCCATGCGTCCATACTATTATATTCATAATTTAAACCAACAATAGGTATTACCTACAGACCCTCGTACAAAGGTTGCTACTGGAACAGGTCTTGAAGAAGTTGGTATTGATATGAATGGAATTTATCAGGTTACTTCCGCTTCTGGAGGAGAATGGGAGGATAATGATATTGATGCAGGAACTGCTGGCGGCACAAATGTAGAAACCCAAAATTCCAACTTCCAAAGAACATTTAAACTAAAAATAGGAGAAAAAGAACAATAGGTATCTCTTGTAGAAAAACCGATTGCTCTTAGAGCTGGAAATACTTCTAATGTTCGCTGTGAAATTAGATATGGTAAGGATGATAGTTTATTCCAATTAGTAGAAGTACAGATTGATTATATTAAGTGTCCATAGTTTATCCGTCTAACTCAAGAACAGATAGACTTAACAGAAGACACTTCTCAAATCATGGAGTTCCCAGATTATGTAAACCAAGAGATTATAAACGAGTTGGTACACTTAGTAATGGAGCGTGTAAATGACCCAAGACTAGGTAACAATATTTAGATGACTCAATCTATTGCTAGACCAACTGGGCAATAGCAACCAGCCCCTCAACAAGGCTAATTAAACTTTAATTAATTATGGCAACAGGTTTAAATTTTCAAACTTAGACAATTATCAATTCGAATCTGGATCCAGATTCAAGTAAATTGAACGGGAAAGGTACTGATAATACCTATCTTTTCAAGAGTGGCAAAACAAACATCGACGGAGAAGAAGTTGACGCTCTAAAGATTAAAAGAGATTTTGTATTCGTTAAGGGATGCGTAAAAGCTATTAGAAAGAGAGCTGGATATGAGGCAGTGCCTTGTAAAGCTACTATTGATTTCGGTGATATTACTCTTTTAGCTGCTTTAAAAGCAGGAGGAGCAAAAACATATTGCAGACTCGATATTTATTTGGGTGTTGAAGGCGCAGAACCTTACATTTATTCAACTCCCTGGGTTCAAAAAGGTATGCCATTCTGGATTGAATTTACCGTTAAAGAAGCTGACGAAGCTGCTACTATTGCCAAAAATGTAGCAGATATGCTTAAAAAGAATCATGTATTCTTATGTGATAAAGACCTAATTAATATTTCTGTAACTGGTAGCAAACTTGTTCTCGAAGGAGCTACTGAATATCAGAGATTCCGCAAAATCGAAATTAGCACATTCGATGCTTATGATGATTATGCAGAAAAAGTTGCAGAGTTAGACCCAACGAAAACTTCTGCTACTGACATTAAGCTAGACGAAAGAGGAAAGAATAGCTTCGGTACTTACTCTCAAATTATTAAAGACTTGAGACTTCCGACTGCTGCAAACTACCAATGGACTCATATCCGTCAGGTAGAAACTCCTATCGTTGGAGCTATTTACAACCAATATATTGTAGAGTATGAAGCTCCAGCTACTAATGATGGTCTACACGCTGTAGGACAAAGAATGACTTCTTTTACTACTCATGTGTTCTGGGTAAAAAATGATTCTACACTAATTACTGCTTGGGAAGCAGCATTAGCTACTATCGGAACAGTAGTAGACGTTGATGCTGAATCTGCATCTTCTGTAAGCGAAGATGAAGAAGATGAATTAGGTGCTTAAATAAACTAAAGGCGGGACTACCCTGTTCCGCCTTTTCTTTTAATTAAGGTATGGAACAGTCAATTTTAGAATGGGCCTTAGCAGTAATAGGCAGTGGTGGTATAGGCGCAGTTATTACTTATATTTGCACTTTTAAGAGCAAAAAGAAACAAGTAGAAGCTGAAGCCGAATCTTCAATGGTCGATGTTGAGTAGAAAAAAACGGACCTCAAACAAGACTAGTATGATTATTTGTAGAAGACGTGTGATAAGTACATAAAGGATTACCATGAGCTTGAAGGCGATTTTAGAAAGTAGATATCGGAATTGAGAGAGCAAATGGATAAAATTATGTTAGAGAAATCCCAAGCCATATCTGCAAAATGTAATGAAATTGCCACTCTAAAATCTAAAGTCACTTATTTAAAAGGAATAAGATGTTATAACTTTACTTGCAAACATAGGATAATAACTAATCCTGATAAAACAGAAGAATAATGTATATAGAGAAACTTGCATCCCAAATTCGTAATGATGTTGTATCTGGACTAAGAGGTTATCATTAGAATTTATCTATGAATATGGACTAGCTATAGGATGAAATAGTAGCCTGTAGATTATCCATATTACATTAGTATTTTCTCAGAGGAATATTTCCTATCAAAGACCTGTTGATAGCGATTAACTGCATCGACGTAGACTGTGAGTCTCTTGAGAGATGTAAATGTGGAGTGAGAAGTGCGGATGATACTGTAACAGCTCATTTCGAAATACCACAAGTTATTTCATAGTACGGAAAGCAAGCTATTGAGTATATAGGTTCTACTGATAGGCAAAATAAGTTTACGATAGTAACATCGTTATCTGAATTTAATAACAGAAAGTATAGAAAAAGAAGTTAGAAAAAACCCTACGTTTGGATTGATTTCGCACCAAATGCAAACGGAATGTTAGATTGTTTTCTATTTAATGCACCATTCTTGTAGCAGGTTTCCGTAGTTGCAGTATTCAAAGACCCAAGATAGCTAAAGTAGTACAGTTGCTGTAATACTGATGAACTTAATGGGCCTGATGTAAATACTAGCTTTATTGATTAGCTAGTTAAGGAAAAACTAACTAAGGAAAAATTATACTATTATAGATAGGTTGCAGCTTAGCCTCTGCCTAATGATTAGTAGTATGTAACAGGAGGATGATATGGGATAGAATAATTTTCATTACGCTATAAGTTTAGCTTAGACGCTATACGATATTGAGGGAGATAATGATGATTTAGAGGAAATCGGTTTAGTGGCATACAATTTTATTGGAAATAAAAACACTAGACTGTATAGAGCACTATTAGATATAAATTGTTAGGATGGGTCAGTCGAATTACCTTGTAATGTAGACATTATAGAGGCTGTAACCTATTGTGGTCCAGAGGATTGGGACTACACTAGTAATACGAAAGAGTTTGGAGACATATAGTCTTTGTACACTGAGAATTACATTGAAAGTAGAAAAGCTTTCCTAGATCCCTTTTATGTTAGCGGTAAGTTCGTTAAATATAAAAGAGTAGGAGATAAACTTTATGTTAATAAAGGTGCAGGAAAAGTAAATATTCTATATCATGGAATACTACTCGACGAGGAAGGTCTTCCCGAAATAAACGATAAAGAAGCTATCGCAATAGCAGAATATATTGCCTATACTTATAAATACAAGGAAGCAATACGTACTAACAACTAGAATGTGTTGAAAATGGCTTAGGAATTAAAAAGATAGTGGCTCCTACATTGTTAGGCTGCTAGAGTTCCAGAATATGTATCACAAGAAGAAATGGATAAAATACTAAATGTATAGGCTTCTTGGGGACGTAAATTCTACAATAAGAGCTATAAACCAACTATGTAAAATATGTAGGGAGGCAATTTGTCTCCCTATTTTTGTTTATGATTATGAGTGATAAGAATTATGCAATGGGTCATGCTTTTTCTTTGCATGATACCTTTATGAATTTTCCAGTAGAAAAACTAAAAATGACAACAGAATAGTGTAAAAAGACATATTCTGATGGAAGTAAAAGAGATTTAGCCGCTTCTATCTTTGCAAGAAGCGTATAGATGGTAGTTGACGATATTATAGATAATAATGTTCATTTTAAATTACCTGGAATGGGGAGAACCTAGGCATACTTATATATGAAAAGAACAGAAGGTAAAAAGTTTAAAAAGGCATTTAAGAATGGAAAATGGAATGATGTAGATTTTATTATGTCCAATTTTAGCGGTTACTAGTTAACTCTAGAGATGTAGAGCGAAAAAAGACTCCCTAGGGAGAAACCTATCTATCTTTCTGGAAAGGATAAGTAGAGAATTATAGATAACACTAATATGGGTAAATAGTATTAATTATTATGGTACAAAAAACTATATAGGATTACTATGATCAAATTTGTGAAGAGTATCCGAATATTCCTAGGTAGGATATTAAAAGAATTTTGCAATACGGATGGAAATCATTATACTTACATAATAGTTACGGAGGAGACACTCTAATTAATAGAAACGGATTCTGGTTTTACTGTGGATAGCTAATGAATGATTCCTTAAAGTACTTCGAATATTATAAGAAGAAAATGAGAATTAAATTACGAATAATGTACAAACGTAAAAGAGTTCCTTGGGATGGTTATTACTATTTCGCATTAACATAGAATTAGTATAATGAATATTTAGGTTAGAAAAATAAAAGAGGACGACCTAGGAAAAGGTTTACCTTTTCTAAGATCATCCTCTACAAAATATATGATGAGTGTAATATATCAGAAAGTAATAGAGTGGCGATATTTAGATTACAGATGCCAGCCGACTTAGGTATTAGCTTATATAAAAAAGAGTTAACTACTGATAAAGCAGAACTTATTCTAGTTAGAGAACCCCTAAAATTTCAGGATATATTACTGTCTAATTATAATTATCAATTTATTTCAGATAATTTAAGGAAATATAACAAAAATAAGAGAAAGAATGGCTAATACAGTTATGAGTGCGAAAAACACTTTCGCGGAAGGATTAGTGATGGATTTTGCTCCTGATAACACCTAGGCTACAACTCTTACATCAGCACTTAATGCTACTCTATTAACATTTAATGGAAATGAAATGTCATTATAGAATGACATGGGAAATGGTAGGGTAGAAACAGCATACCTCCCAGAAGGGTATGTTCCAGTCGGGACTTGTGAATTTGGAGATATTATTTATATAGTATCGTATAATCCAATCATTAATAAGTCGCAGATAGGATGTTTCCCAAGTCCAGAGAGAAATATAAGTAGTGATGAAGTTGGGGGACTTGGACAATCATTAAAATGGACTGATTTCTAGGGGAGTGATGGGAGTGGACCCAATGGCGAAATAGTAGCTTCGTCAGTAAAAAAGATATTATATGGAACAAAAGATATGACTTCTGGAGATAAGTACATTATATATTCAGCAGAACTAGATAGTGCTGGAAATCATGAATATTTATCTGATTATGGAAACACCTCACACTAGCATGAAAGATTTCCAAAATTAGTTAAGATTCATGTGGTGAGTATTGAAGAGTCTGGAAAAATCACTTACTTAGATTCTTCTACTAAGTGGTATAAAGAAAATGATTTCTATATATAGAACTCTAAAAAGATAGTAGACAAACCAGACTTAGACAGTTATAGAACTATGGTTAGTTCTGCATATTCTATATTTTCTTCTAAAGTGTCTGGTAAATTGGCCCTGCTAGTTGAATTGGAGAAGATAACAGGATTTAGTTGTACATGGAGCGCCTACACTAAGAAAATGGATGACAATTCTGATTATTAGCTAAATAAGTATTCCATATATTGGAATTTTAGTTGGAATACAGACGACAATAACATAAATCCAAATGCAGTTGTTCTGACACAATCTAAGTGGACTGGGGAAGATGATACCCATGCAGGAAAGTATCAGATATGGGAAAAAGATGACAACGGATGGGCGCTAGGTGGGAAAAATAGGAATTGGGTTGACGGACCTAATATACCAGTAGCCTATCCTAATCCTGATTATAATTATAGAACTATTTCTAGGGTATATAACCCAGAAACGTATAGGGGAACATTCGAGAATTTTATAGACTCCGGTTCATACAGTGCGTAGTCTAAAGCTAAGCTAAGTGCTACAAGATAGGAACTTGGTTTATTAAATGTAGAACTCATAAAGGCAAATTTATCTCGAAATTCAGAAGGAATACCAGATGAAGGAAAATATTATTTTAACTGCTCTTCTAGTCATATAGATAAGGATAAGGTTACTTATTATACAAACTATAATAACGAATTAAAGGTTATAACCCCAAAGCCAATGTCTGATGACATTATTAATAATACGTTCAATTATCCAATAGTAAAACATTTTTCTGACTTTACTATTCCAGTAAAGCAAAAAATAGTAGAAAATTAGATAGAAGAGTGGAAGAATACCAACATTAATAATCTTATTTATTACTATGAGCTTACTCCGTCCATGCCATACGGTCTTTTAAGAGAGTTCTCTTAGGATGGTTACATAGACTTTAAGAAAATAGGTACGAAGAGTATAGAATTAAATTCTTGGAGATATTATAACTATGAAAATACTAGTACTCTAACTTGGGGTCTGGAAGCGTACACTGAACCAAATAAAGGAATATCAGAAGTAGTATTTTTATTTTATGATAATCAAGGATTGGCTGCTGCTTATCACAATTCTGGAAAGATTTCATACAATGGAAAGTTTACAGAATATTTTACATTAAATACTTCTGGAACCAATTATAAACTTAATAATAAAAAACTTGACGGAGAAGTTTTTCACCATAAGGGAGAATCCATTAAGAAGGATAGTGCTATAGTATCAAATACATATCTAGATGATTCTGGAAAAGTAATAGATATTGGTTCCATGTAGGAAGGAGTAACGTATTATTTAGATGATGCTGGAACGCTGTATGGTAACTGTTTATACTTGGTCAAAATTGTAGTCAAGTATTGTAGCATAGGAACTTTAGATGAGTATATTGAAGACGAAGCTGGATACATAGAAGATTATAGGTGGTATTGGACAAATACTATGTTCAACGATTATTATTATTCTGTATAGGATTTTAAAGGCCTGCAGTTTAGTTTAAATTTAAATTGCGAAGCAGTATTTGAAGCTGATAAGAGCAAATATGAAGTTAAACAAGTAAAATATTTATCTAATGATTAGTATGACTAGCCTATTGTTAGTAGTAATGCATATCAGTCTCTATCTTCTACGGTGTAGTATATAAATTAGGACGGAAAGTAGAACGATAATATAAAAATGTCAGTTAGAGCCGGCCTACAACAGGATTATAACACTTTTAATATAGAAAAAACTAAGTTAAGTGGAATAGATGTCAGAATATTTCTAGCAAATGAGTATATATCGAATTCGCCAGAATAGCCTACTATAAAATTCACATAGAGTGATACTACTATATATTCAGGTGTATATCCAACTCTTGCTAAAAACCTTACTGGAAAGGTAGATTAGACGACATCAGAAGCCCTAAACAAACTAGTTGAATCTCCAATTTCTGGAACTGGAAAAGAATTGTGGGAAGATGTTAATTCTTATGAAAATTATACAAACAACTTTCATATAGATTCCACCAGATACTCTGAAAAGATTGGAAACTATGATAATAATACATTAGTTTATATAAGCTCCCAGGGAGAAGAAACTTCTATAACAAATTTTTCTGTTTATAAAACTACTCTAGATCTCATCCAATATGATGAAGAATAGAAGAAAATAGATAATAATAAATACTATCCTCTTACATTGTCTGGAATTCATTATAGTAAATATTACTATACCAACAAAAGAAACACTACTCCGGCTAATGTATTGAAATCTTTTGTAAGTAATACTTCAGATTTGGCCTCATATGCTCTTATAGCAAACGGTTCTAAGATACAATATAATAAAATGTTTCTATTTGCAATTGGAGATAAATCTGGTGCTAATTGCCACATAACTGGAGGTATAGCTAACTTTAATGGAAAAAATCTTTCATCATCTGACAACTTTGATTTGAATCTTGGAGATGATAGAAACGGTTCCGTAGATGAAGCTTTTAATTATGTTTCTGATAAAATCCTTAATAACTTCAATTTCTTATTTCCAGTAGGGTTTGGGCATACATGGGGAGATAGTATGAGGGAAGCCTACAAGAATGGAACTAGGTTATCTAGTAATAGGGAAATATCAAATGGTAACTATAGTGATTTGGATTTAGGCGGAACGTTAGCTGCTGTACTTTCCACTGGAAAGGTAGAAGTAGCAGACCAATATGGAATGAATGCTTTGGAGAAATTCACCCCTATAGTATTAGGATATCTAACGTAGTTGTTCTATCTAGATTAGGCAAATACAGAAACTGAGGTATTTTTCTATCCTGATAATTATGTGTATTTGGATACTAATTATACATCATATAAAAGAGATATAGTAATAGAGTTATCCCCAAATACAGGAAACCACAATGAATTATTGGTATTTAATGGTTTAGTTTATACTAAGTATCTGGATGCCATTTTGGGACAGTTCAAGCTCGTAACACATGAATAGTTAGACAGAATGGCAAGTAATATTAATCTTAAACTGTATTCGTGTTTAAAAACAGCTCCTATAGAGGTTCATGTTGGTTATATAAATCCAAGTATAGATACTAATCTAGACCTAACTTAGACTCTAGTAAAATCTATATTCTAGGATATTCCTCCAAAAACTTCTTAGAAATTTAATAAAAACACTATATATGCTTATAATCCAGGTTCAGATAGTTTTGTGGCAGCAAGAAGTGTTTATAATCTTAGGAGAATAAGTAACTACTCCATAAACGGAGAAAAAATTACCTCCAACTTAAGAAATAATTCCCAAAATTTTTAGATAGGATGGACTAAAGATTTATTAGGATTAGTAAATAACAAACTATCACTGACTGGTACCCCACCATCGTTTGGTTCTTATAGTGTGTCAACCCATAAGAAAAGAGGTATTACTGGATTTAAAAGCAATCTAAAATTTTATGATTAATGGAATGGGTTAAATTATTTGATGGAAATATTAGTTTAGATGTGTAGACAAAAATGCTTCCCACAGAAGGAAATTTAGTATATGAATATAACCCACTTAGAAACTATAGGATTACATAGAATATGTATGAATATAAAGAGTAGATTTACTCTCTTGGGGATTTATGGTCTATATTCGGAATAAGCATTAATTGTACCGCTCATCGTTATAAGAAAAACAACGTCTATAACTATAAAATAGGAGATTTAAATAGTTATAGCTACACATGGAACCCGGACGGAGAAACAGTAACTACTGTTTCTAGTCCGTCTGAGTTTGGAAAATGGATAGAAGAAGCCTATTCTGATGGACATAATGCAGACAGAATAAATTTGGAATAGGCATTAATAGATTCGGATATTAATAATGCTTGGTACAATGTTCCGTCTACAGAGACAGACCCCTATCTAAGAGAATCAGGAGAATTGGTAGACTTCATTACCGATGAACTAAACTTTTCTCTCGAACATCCTGTTCATATAATTCCTTAGCATAGTTACGATGGGTCGGTAAACTTGATAATAAATGATGGAATAAACATACCAAGACTTATTAATAGTAGATTCAGTGCTACTGGTAGAAATACTTACGAGATTGTTGATAGAAAAGGAAACAATGATACTAATATATATGATTAGGGAGATTAGTTTGATATAGATACCTCCCTATACAAAAGGGTAGTAAAGATACCAAAGATAGAGTTTAGAGGAGTACATTCTGGAGGTAATTTAAAAGTCGGAAATTATCACTTCTATTTTAGGTTATCTGATGCTGATGGGAATGAAACAGATTTTGTTGGAGAATCTAGCTTAGTTAGTATATTCATAGGATTTAATGACTACTATGCTGTTCAAACAGGCCAGAAAAATGAAAACAGCTTTAAATAGGTAAGTTTTTAGATGACGAATATAGACTCATCATATGATTATGTCTACGTTTATTATTCTAGAAGTACTGCAGAAGCAGGAGAAAACTTTCAAACCCAGTATGTTAAGATAGATAAGAAATTCTTAGTAAATAATGCTGAGATATGTAATATAATAATTACTGGCTTTGAGGACACGATAGAATTATCTTCGTCTGATATAAATCTTAGCTATAATACTGTAGACAGTGTGGTTACTTCCGCAACTTGTCAAAATATGCTGTTTCTAGCTAATGTTCATAAACCTGATATACCATATAATGAGTTAGCGGACCTATCTCTAAGATTTCTTCCATATCTTAAATAGGAAACATATACCGTAGATATAGACTAGGACTATAATGTATCTACTTCTAACAAGGGATATTTGGACCCATTGTTTATATATAACAAGACTGGGTATTGGGGAAAAGAGATATATAGATTTGGAATAGTTTACATATTACCAAATGGCGAGCTTTCTCCTGTCTTCAATATTAGAGGAGGCTATAATATCAAGGAATTTGGAAGTCCTGGTACTGAAGAATAGATTGCCTTAGCTGAATCTAATCCTCAATATATAGACAACTAGTATACAAATATACCAGTATATATAAATAATGGTATCACAGATGAGAGAAATTATGTAAACTACAATGAGGAAACATACACTCTTCTTGGTTATGATGGCACTGACTCATATGAGAATATAAAAGGAGTTGTTTCTTTTTCTCCATCTAAAGATACAAACACTATATACTCTGTTGACATTAGAGTTGATGATGCTACAATGTAGGAATTAAAGAAGTATGTAAAAGGTTATTTCTTTGTAAGGCAAACTAGAATACCTACTATTTTAGCATAGGGAATCACTATCGGAATAGATAAGGAGTCTAGAACTCCTACAATTCCTACAGCTGACGGATTTTTATCAGAACTATCTGAATCTCTTAGTATGACCCATGTTACAACTAACGATATTAATGATGTTAACTTTATATCAGAGGGTTTTCTGAATAGGTATTCATTTGAGTTTAAAAAGAAATCTTCATCTTTATTTGGAAAAATCCTAAAAGCTGTAGCTATAGGTGTTGGAGTTGTTGCTCTGGCAGCAGCTACAGTATTCACTGCTGGTGCTGCAGCTGCTGTTGCGGCTGGAGCAACTATGGCTGGTGCAGTAACTGCTGGAGCTACTACTCTTGGAACTATTGCAGGTACTATAGCTGGTACTGTAGGATTAGGAGCTGGACTCGGAACAGCTGGAACTCTGGCTGTTGGGGCTGGAGCAGTAGGAGCTGCGGCTGGCTTATCAGTGGCAACTGCAGGAGGTATCTAGGAATTAAGATATGGTGTCGCGTCTATATTTGCTAAAAAAACTTTGAATGGAAGAGCAACTCAAGCACCTTCTGGATATAAAATTGTCGAAACAGAAAGTTCCAGAAAACTTACTTAGGATTTTAGAAGCAGATTTATTCCAAAGGATTCTAACAATAACATAGTTGCTGGAATATTGTGCCCAGATTATGAAGTTGATTAGGCTAGGTATAATTAGATATTCACGGGAAATGAACACCTTGTAGAATTAGCTAATTCCTAGAATATAAACTGCTTGAATGGACATTCATATAATTACTTTACAAACAGTGATAGACATTTCTATGTACCATCTTACTATGATAGAAATGTTAATACTAGCTACTTAGTGAAAATCATTCCAGTTCCAGATAATACTAAATGTGTTGGAGTAGGTGATATGCTGTTCAGAAGTAGGGCTGGAGAAGCGGAAGAGGCTTGGAGATATGAATGTATAGCAGAGGATTATAAATCAGAATATTCTAAAAAGAACGATACAGAAGATTCTGAAACTATCTCTAATAAGCAGATAAATACAGATATAATTAGAGGAAGTTTTGGACCTTACTTGGCGTTTAATGATAAGGATAATAAATTTTAGCCAGCAGAAACTGTTAACATTTATATTCCAGGATATTCTACTGCTAATATGTAGAGTTATTTCTATTTAAGAATGATAGACTCTTCTACATTTAATGCCATAACAGAGAGATATGATATATCTGAATCTGATAAGTATCTAATTAATCCTCCGAGTAATATAGTCGGATAGGAAGATAGAAGTTGTGGATACTAGTTTAATGCCTACAGGGGAGATTGTTATTTGTGCCAATTTACTCACAGGATAAATAGGAACTTTAACGACCCTTCTGCTCCATACAATGATGAAATTGTGGATGAGAATACTTGGAAGGAAAATTATGACCCTAATACTGAAAAATATGAGCAAGTAAACCTTGGAGACGTGAATGCTATTCAGCTAGGAATGTGGGTAACATTTAAAGTTAGATCTTCTAATAACTTAAATATTCGCACATTAGATGCTTCAAATGTAGATGAAACGGCAATGTGTGGACATCCTAGAGGATATTATCCATATCTTCCAATGAGCACAGAGGGAACGTACAAACATCCAGAATCTTAGGTATATAATAAAGGTTTCACTAAATCTCTAAGTGACAGATGGAACTTTGAGCTTCCAGATGTTCCTTATATTAAGAATTGGTTCGGAACTAGAATTATGTATTCTGATATTCATGTTAATGATGCCTATAAGAACGGATTTAGAGTATTCTAGGGAACGCATTATAGGGATTATACTCGTGAGTATGGAGAAATAGTTAAATTAGTTTCGCTTGAATCAAATCTTCTTTGTGTGTTTGAACATGGGATTGCACTAATACCAGTCAATGAAAGAGCGGTTGCGGGAGAAGGAGCTGGGGGAAATATCTATATAAACACCTCTAACGTGCTTCCAGAGAACCCAAAAATTATTTCTGATATGTTTGGTAGTCAGTGGCCTGAAAGTATCTTAAAAGTCCCAGGAAAGACTGGAGATTCTGCGCAATATGTTTACGGAGTTGATACTGTTGCCAAGAAGATTTGGCGCACTGATGGTAATACTCTTACTTGTATTTCTGACTTTAGAGTACAAGAATTTCTGAATAAGAATATTACTCTAGGGGAAAGAGAGCTTACTCCCAAAATAGGTATTAGAAATGTGAAAACAGTATATAATGCTTTCAAGAGAGATGTATTATTCACCTTCTATGATAATACATATGGATTTGAAGAGAAGGTTTGGAACTTATGTTGGAATGAGCTACTTCAGAAATTCATCACTTTCTACAGCTGGGTTCCTAGCTATATGGAAAACATAAATAATACGCCATTTTCATTTGATAGAAATACATCTAAATGGATAGCTAAACTTAGTACAAGTCATACAGAAAGTTCATTTGCTGATGGTATTACACTATCAAATGTTATTATAGAAAACATAGAAAATGAAAATGGTGAAGTAGTAACTAATTTTAAGGCCTATATACCTTATGTTAACAAATATGGGAAATTGGGAACTATTTGCTACACTGTACCACAATCTCATAGAAGGAGGTATATAGGAATTTTGGCATTAAGTGATAGGGTTTTGCCAGACTCTTAGCTTCATTACTAGGTTTCCTATTCTTTATAGAGAGATTAGGGGGGGAATTATAAACAATTTGAAATTGTACTGATAGAAAATCTAAAAGTTCCAAAAGACGCAATGTTTGAGGGTTCTGTAATTCCAATATATTGTCTAAAACTCAAAGGAAATTAGAAATCCCTGTTATCGGAAATATATTATAGAAATAAGGCTAACCATATTTATGCCGATTATGATATAAATAAAATAAAGATTGGAGACACGGTTGATGGCAAGGCATTAGAAGTACAAGATATGTTAGACTATCCAATATTTAAAGATATAACAGGTAAACGCCCAACTCTACCGAGAGAAGAGATGCTTAATGCAGATAAAATTGTGACACTATTGAATATTAAAGCAACTATATCTATTGTCGATGATTATAATGCTTCTAAATTAAGTGATACATATTATAATATGAAGGCAGGATTTTAGTCTGGAACATCTTTAATTGATGGTGGTTACTATGAGTCTGTTGTTGGTATAGCTCCTAGATGGAATTTACAATTCTTGTCTACGGATTTTTGGAAGCATGGACAAACTGGATTAATTGACATAGCTGATGATATATATCCTACATATTGGTATGGAAAGCAACATCCATTCGAGTTTGAGTGTGTAGTAGTCAACGACCCTTCAATACATAAGATATTTACAAATCTGGAGATTGTCGCTAATAAGGCTAAACCTGAGTCTTTTCACTATGAAATAATTGGAGAGACTTACGATTTTGCAAAGGACAAGGTAAATATGTATTTTAGACAGGAAGCTATGAAGGCATTATGGCAATATAATGGTGCGGATATTTCTTATGATAGAAACTTCTTGAAGGTTTAGCCTAGACAATAGCCTAAATCTGCAGACTTCCCTCATAAATATTATACCAGATAGGACACTATTAATGAGATAGAGGATTATTATATTCACGTAACATATCCAGAATCTCATGATTATCGCCATTTGTCGGGAGCAGAGGTCGTATACTATCCAAATAGATAGGAATATAGAATATGGAATCATGCAATGGCTGTAAGCTTAGATGATTTAAGTCAAGACGATTCTAGGTCTATTATCGCTGCCAACTGTCAGTACTTAGAAGACAGATGGAAAGTTACAATCAATCCTATCCTAGTATGCTACAAGAATGAGTATTAGAGAAAATTCTCTGGATCTTTAATATAGCCACAAAATTCTACTTGGGCTAAGGCTAAGGATAGTTCACAAATGCTTCCAACATTACCTATCTATAATTCTCCAATCCCAGATTAGGTATTGTCTGCTGGTGGTATAGATTTCCCAGGAAATGATGCAAATCATCCAGAGTAGGGAGAAGATAATGCTCTGTATAATCTATACGATTTATCTGGATATAATTCTGGAGGAGATTGGAAACCTTTAGACTTAACTAACTGGTTAGATGATGTAAATGTTTATAAATATAATTTTGGAGAGGCTTAGAATAGAAAAGAAATAGATGTCAAGGATAAATTCTTAAAGGTGAGAATCAGATATTCCGGAGAGGAATTGGCAATTATAGATTTCTTAAATACTGTATATAGAATTAGTTATGCTTAATAAGAATATAAATAAAGTCAGAAGAATAGCGAAAGCCCGCTTTGGGCTTTCCATTCCTTCTGGGAATCCATATATGACCACAAATGGGCTAGCCATTCCTGGAAATAGTATTACCTAGTAGAATCTGCTAGGCACAGATTATGGTGCTGAATTTAGGAATAGAGCTGAGCAAATAATGGCTCCTACTAATGACCTCATAGATTTCAATGCCAAAATGGGAGACCTATTTAGTTTAAAGTTATAGAATGATAGAAATACTTCTAGAGCAATGACATAGATGAATACCAATGGAATTACTACACCTAAAAGTACATCTCCATCTTTGTAGCAATCGTTCCAGAGATTAGGAGGTTGGAGCACTGTTGGATAGGTAGCAGATTTTGCTGGAAATATTATAGGAAGAGATAAGGATGGATATTTTGGAAAATATGGAGCAGTGTAGCAAACAGGTGATTAGTTATTTGATTAGGAGTCAAATGCTGTAATGGCTGTCAACCCCTTGGTTGGGGGAATAATGAAAGCAGGAGGTTTAGCTAGTGGTATGCTAACAAAATATGCAGGAATGGGTACAGACTCTATGACAAAAACTGATGCAATACTAGGAAGCAAGCTATTATCTCTTACTCCTGCTGGGATGATTAATGGATTCTTTGGTAAGAAAACTAGAGATTTTTCAGCAAACAAAGCAACTATTGAACAAGTAGGAGGTTCTTATGGAGGTACTGTTCGAAACATAAATGAAGCCTCAGAAAAAGCAGGAAAGAAGTATGGACTATTTAGTAGTGGAAAGAGAAAACAAGCTAATAGGTTTATTGATAGGACAGAATCCCAGCAATCTACTATGACAAATATTGCCAAAAACGCATCGGACTTATCATCTATAGCTGCCAATATGTCAGACCTTAATCATATACAATATGGATTTAATCTCAATGGGGGTTATGATTAGAGATATATGAGAGCAGCCAAATTTGGAGCTAAATTAAAGAGAGTTAAAAGAATAAACTTCCGTAAATAGGGAGGAGAAATAGTTGGAGCTATAAACCTAGATAGTTGGCAACCAATTATTACAGAAGCCGTTGAACAATTTGAAAATGGGGGAGAGCTAGAATGGACTCCAGTTATAACTGAGTATAAGCAAGGAGGAAAATCTGAAGAATCATCTAAAAAAGAATCTGAACTGGAGGAAACTAATCAGAAAAATATAATTCCAGAAGGAGCACTTCACGCACACAAGCATCACATGGAGAATGCTGATAATCTAACTAAAAAAGGAATCCCAGTAGTAGATAATGATGGAGAGCAATAGGCTGAAATTGAAAAAAATGAAATAATATTTACTCTAGAAGTTACTAAGAGACTAGAAGAACTTTATTCCAAATATCAGGACTATGAATATTCCTAGAAGGAGAAAGATGAAGTAGCAATAGAAGCTGGAAAATTATTAGTAGAAGAAATATTATTTAATACAGATGATAGAACTTCTCTTATAGAACAAATATAGGTATGAGAAAAATAACCAAAGAAGAATTTATTTAGAGGGCGTCTGATATTCACAAAAATAAATATTTATATAATAAAGTTGATTATGTAAATACTTCTACTAAAGTGATTATAACTTGTCCTATCCATGGAGATTTTGAGCAAACTCCTAACAAACATTTACAAGGTTAGGGATGTTAGAAATGTTATAGAGAAAGATAGAAATTTATTCCATTATCTAATACATAGGAATTTATTGAAAAAGCTAAAAATATTCATAAAAATTTATATGATTATTCAAAAGTAGATTATATAAATGCTAAAACTCCTGTAATAATTACTTGTTATAAACATGGTGAATTTTTCCAAACTCCAGATAATCACTTACATGGAAAAGGTTGTCCACATTGTAAATCTAAACAATAGACTGATTTATACAATAAATTAAAATTATCATTTCCAAATGAAGAAATTTTATATGAAGTTGGAAATAGAGTTATTCCATGGTTAGAAGGTCAAAGATTTGATATATATTTTCCTAAATATAACATAGCTATTGAATATAATGGTCCGCAACATTATATGCCTATAAAAAGATTAGGAGGAGAAATATCTTATATTAAAACTCTGGAACGGGATAAAGAGAAACGTAGAAAATGTATAGAAAATAATTGTACCTTGTTTGAATTAAAATATGATTATTCTCAGTAGGATTTTTATGATTTATGCAAAGCTATAAATGATAGGACTGGATTAATTAATACATTATAGAAAGGAGGAAAGATAAATGGAATTGAGTGATTTGTTAGTATCATATAAAAGAGTTGACGCTCCTAGATTTACTCCTTCTATTCCTATTATTGAGTAGTTTCCCTCATATCAAACTCCTACAGACAAGGAGACTAACACCCCATCAGTGTCCATCCAGGCAAAACCAACAACTAGTTATTCTATAACTTCGGTTCAAGCACCTGGATTTAAAGCAAAATGGACTAGCCCTTACAGAGACAGAAATAAATGGGTATCTGACCTAACTTAGGCATATAGAAGAGCTGGAATAACAAATGATAATGCCTTAAAGATGCTAATAGCTCAAGATGCTTTAGAGTCAGCATGGGGACGTTCCGCACAAGGTAAGTTTAATTTTGGTAATCTAACTACTGGAGCTAAATGGAAAGGCGATTATGTGACTGGTAATGATAAAAACGCCAAGGGTTAGGCTATTAAATAGAAATTTAGGTCATATAATTCTATCGATGAATACGCAGCGGATAAGTTGTAGTTTTTAAGAAGACTGTACGATTTCGATGAGAATGACGACATAGATAAATTCGTAGCAAAACTTACAGGTTCTAATAGAGGAAAAAGAAAATATGCAGAAGCCACTAATTATGCTAGCTCACTTAAAGGGGTGTATGATAAATTTGAGAAAGGCGGAATCATAAAATATCAATAGGCTGGAAAAATTAAGAGTCCTTCCCAAACAGCGCAGGATAATCTATCTCGGCAATTTCCAGTAAATTGGGAAAACTCTAACTGGCTCCACAACTATTTTAAAAAGAACTTAGGATATAATACTTCTCTAAGTATTCTTTCATCTATTCTACCAGAAAGTGGTGCAGACCCTCATAAGAAACAATTGAAAGGAGGTCCAGGAAGAGGACTTGTATAGTGGGGATTTGGAACAGATAGATATAACCATATGAAGTCATATAAAATGAAGGGAAAAGTTGAAGAAGGAGTAGACCCTGAACTTCAGAGATAGGCAGAATATATAGTTAATACTGTAAAAGACTCATAGAAAACTGGGGAAGGACTATGGCATCATGGTGGTGTTGGTTCTGGTTATAAGAGTGCTGAAGATGCTAGAAAAAGATTTATTAGTGCTAGAACTCCTGCTTCATAGAAAGCCAGAGCATTTAGTTTAGGCTATGTAAGACCTAAAGGAGGAATCAAAGAAGCCACAAGAAGAGCATCCTTTGTTGCCTCTTTAGATTCAGTTTATAATTCTAAGTATAAATAATGGATAGAGTAATAGTGAATATAGGTAACAAGACATATAATTGTCAAGTTGCTAAAACGGAAGAAGACAGAAGAAAAGGTCTGATGGGTGTAGAGAATCTTCCTCCCGATGAAGGTATGTTATTTATGTGGGACGATGAAGATACAAGAGAAATGTGGATGAAAGATACCAAAATTCCTTTAGACTAGATAGCTATTAATGACGATGATGAGGTGGTACTGGTATATAAAGCTCAACCAGAAGACGAGACTTTAGTTCCGTTTATGAACACAAAGTATATTCTAGAAGTCAATCAAGATTCTGGAATTGTGGAGGGGGATGAGTTTGAAATAGACGATTCTGATGATTTAGATAAATATGTAATGAAAGTACTTGCCCCAGACGGTAGTACTTAGATGCATCTTCAGGGAGGGGAAAGAATTGTTAGTAGAAAAGAAACTAGAACCCTAATTCGCAAAGCTAAAAAGGCTTATGAGAATAAGAACAAAGATTATGATAGATATTGTAAATCCTTAGGAAAATATATTTTCAAAGTAATAAAGGGACAAAATACTCGCCCTCCAGAATATGTCGAAGTTCCAGAAGGAAAGGATAAAAATTCTGACGATAAAAATTCATAATATACACATCGTATCAAAATTTCTTGGTTATGCAGATATTAATATGTAGTATTGAAGTACATAAGATAGATAGATAATTAGTGCATTAATTACATTTTAAATTTTTTATTTATGAAATTAGGAAATAAGTTTTAGGCAGGAGGACCGATGCCTGCAGGAGCACCTGCTCAAGCACCTCAAGGTGGTGAAG
>NFZC01005374.1_pt1 | contig 56182 bp, 75 predicted proteins | sample 1095391 | NCBI WGS metagenome assembly NFZC01 (sample SAMN03609890, study PRJNA323583) | gut metagenome | isolation source: feces | host: Rattus norvegicus | place: Denmark: Riget | collected 2013
ATGCAGATGAACTTCCCTGAAGGTGAGATTACTGAGCTTTCTTCCTGCAAACACGATACAATCCCTTACTTCGCGGCTTCTCCTGACGGAGCAATCTATGGTCGTGACGGCGAAGACCTCAAAATCATCGAGGTCAAATGCCCGAACATAAATACTTATATGAAATACCGAACTCTCATCCACGATGCCGCATCGCTCAAAGAAACCGAGCCGAAGTACTACTGGCAGATGATGGCTGAGATGAGCTGTACCGGCGCCAAAGGTGGAATATTCATCGTATATTGTCCTTGGCTGTCAAAGCCTATTCACTGGGCTGAGATAGACAGAGTAGAGGATGATATCAAGCTGATGGAAGACAGAGTAATACTCGCAAACGATTTTATTAACGAAATCATAAATAATTAAATGTCAGACATAACAGGAAAAATTATAGCGGTGTTGCCGACAAAAAGCGGAACATCTGCTAGGGGAACACAATGGAGTTCACAAACTGCGGTCATCGAAACACACGAGCAGTACCCTAAGAGGGTTGCTTTTGATGTACTTGGTGACAAGATAACAGAGTTCAACTTGCAGGTTGGCGAGGAAGTGACAGTATCATTTGATATCAATGCCCGTGAGTACAACGGAAAATGGTGGAACTCAGTGAATGCTTGGCAGGTCGTTCGCCAGGGCGGTCAGCAGGCTCCTATGCAGGGTGGCTACAATATGAATCCTCAGACTGGCGCCCAGGCAGCACAAGCAGCGCAACAAGCAGCTATGGCCGGGGCTCCAAACCCGATGAATCCAAACAATCCGTTTCCACCGGCACAGCAGCCAGGAGCACCGGCAGGGCAAGCTGATAATTTGCCCTTCTGACCTGGAAGGCAAGCTGAATCTGATTAAAGATACATTCAATGCTGAAATAGTATGATGTATAATACCAAGAATCCTCTTGAAGTGCAGAATCTCAGACTGAAGATAGAGAAGCTGATTGAGAAGCAGAGTATGGTAGAGGTCGTGGAAAAGAAGGCGAAAACGCTTCAACAGTTGAAGTACCTTCACACGATACTCGCTTACTTCGGATTGCAGACCGGCAACACTCTAGATGAAGTCAAGACCTGTTACTTCAAGAGGATTGTTAATAGAGACTTGTTTGTGCGACAAAAGCACGATGATCTGCTCGGAACAGACAGGGAATACGTAATATCGACCGCAAAGCTTACGAAAGAAGAGTTATCTGATGCTATCGAACGTTTCAGAAACTGGTCTAGTAATATAGCCGGCATATATATTCCTTCTTCTGAGGAGTACATCTCGCTTCTGCACATCGAACATGATATTCAGAATTCCAAACAATATTTATAAACAATGATGTTACCTAAAGAAATCAGACAGAAGTCGAGTGAGCTTTTCCCGAATGACTTGGAAAAGCAGAAAATCTTTTGTATGGGTGCTGCGTTCTCGTTAGGAAAAGATTTATCAGACTTTGAGGAAGAAGGGCAGCAAGAGGAGATTTACCCTTGCCAAGAAGCTCTTGATATGTGGCTTGCATACAAGAAAGAGAAGCATCAGACTTATAAGCCTCGCGGACTCGAAGCTCTCAAGAAGAAACTACTACAGTTATCAAACTGGAACCCGGAATACGCAAAGGTCATCGTTGAGTACTCAATGGGAAACAACTACGCCGGGCTATTCGCTCCCAAAAACAATAGCATAAATAGTTATGAACAACAGCAACGAACTTTCAACAAAATTAGTTCAATCCTTGCCGACTGAATGCAAGCAAGCGGTGGAAAAATACGGTGGACAATATGCGCTATTCCTGGACAAATATCCTACCTTGCAAAATCGAACAGATGCAATTACATCTGTATATGATTCTGTAGCTAGAGGCGGTATGTCGTTAGTTAGTATTGATAAGTACTTCAAAGATGGCGCAAGCGAGTTTTGGATTAAGATAATGCTTATTGACTTGTTTATGGTTATTGGTGCTATTGATTCGACCACTCCTTATCAGTTCAAAGCGATGGCGCAGCGTATTAGGCAAGAATACTATCACCTTACGCCTAGTGAACTTACTAGATTCTTCTACGAGTTTTCTATGGGTGAGTATGGCGAAATCTATGTAGGAAAGACAGTGAATCCTCAAAAACTTTTTATTGCTCTCGAAAAATACATGTGTAAGCTTTATGAAAAGAGAGCAGAAATTGATTCTCAGAAGTTAGCTGAGAAACAAAAGAAAGAAGATGAGGAATCTAGAAGAAAAGCAATATCCTACGAAGAACATTGCCGCTTAAAGGGTGTTGATATTGAAAAATCGCCTATTGAAAAGCTAAAGCAAAAGCTTGAAAAAGAATCAAAACGAGACCAAAATGGCAGACGTAAGTAAAATGGCAGAGGAATGGATCAGTGAGCATCCTGATGCGACAAAGAAAGAAATATGGTTAGCTGGTTATTGGAAATCTACCGATAACTGGTGTAACCGAACCAAGTAAATTCTAGAATTGAAAACGAATTAATATATAGATAAATATGAGTCATTTTTTAACATTGGTAATTGGCGATGAGCCAGAGAAACAACTCGCCAAGTATGATGAAAATCTAGAGCTGCCTATGCATTTATATATGACTAAAGAGCAGCTTATTAGTGAGAAACGTAAGGAGATTGAGGAATACAAAAAGAATTACTATGATGTGTTCCTACAAGATAAAGATGCATATCTTGCCAATTGTTGCAAGGAACATGCAGATTATATCGAGAACGAATTTCCAAAGCATCTTAACTGGACGGACGAACAGATGTATGAGGATGCCGTGAAATATTATCGTATGGATATAGATGAAGGAAGCGAGGATATTGAGATACATGAGGACGGCAGCGTTTGGCGCACCTATAATAATGATGCCAAATGGGATTGGTATCAGATGGGTGGTAGATATGCTGGAAGACTTCAATTAAAGGATATATCAATGGATGCTCCATTATTCTATCCAGAATTTGCTCCTACATTCTATTCAAGAGAAGGCATTAACTATTTCAAAAAATTAAAGGCAGAAGGTCGTTGCGACCAAGCTCGCATTAAGGATATATCCAATGTAGAAGAAATATCAGTATTCGCAGTTGTTAAGGACGGAAAATGGTATGAGCGTGGAAAAATGGGTTGGTTTGCAGTAGTATCAGACGAAAAAGACAAAGATGCATGGAGCGAAGAAGTGAAACAACTTCTTGCATCACTTCCTCCTGACACTCTTCTAACGATGTATGATTGTCACATATAATCATTAACAAAAAATATTTCAAAATGACGCAGAAAGAACGTATTGAGAACGCAACCACAAAACAGGCGGTAGTGTTCATCGGAGTTTATTCTTTGGTTATCCTAAGAAATATAGGAAGAGCAATCAATAAGGCAGTTCACAAGCAGCCTTGGTTGTTCATCGTGGTAACGGTAGTAATATCGTTTATCGTTAGCTTCGTCTTTATATCTAAGGCAAGGGCAGAGCGAGATAGCTATAATCAGAAGCTAGTACACGCAACACAGCAGCTTGATAGCTTCTATGCTGCATACGGAAACATTAAATCAAAGTAATATGGACGGAATGGTAATCAATAATTTGTCTGCACAAGCAACTACAGAATGCGGACTGTTACAACAAGAACTTCTGAAATCGTTTGTTGAGGCTAAAAAACAAAAAGGTATTGCAGAAGGCTTAATGAAAAGATTGGCGGAAAAAAAGATAGATGTAATATCAGATATGTATGGGAATATACATGTTACCCATGATAATTTTGGAGGGTGTTCATGTGACTTCGAGATTGATATTTTATGTGATGAAATCGTATTAACTCTAACATATTACGTTTATAAGATTCCTTTGGATGGTTTGTCTAAACACGACAGAATTGTTGCTAAACGTTACAATGAATTTGTGTATAGCTATAATGCTGCTAAAAATTTATCGTCTGATTTCAAGACTTTCCATCCACGTGGTGGTCTTACTGGTAGTTGCTGTTGGAGTTTCTCTATTGATGATATTCTAGAAAGCGATTTCTTAACTAAAGGTATTTGTGTTAGCAGTAAATCTGATAGTCCGTTTAAAGTCTTTCTTAAATAGTGATATATGAAAAAGTATAAACATACAATATTAATGATTCTGCTTGTAATAGAAGCAATTATCGCAGGTTACGGTTTTATCTGTTTTATGGTTGAACACATTTTCCTTTCGCTTCTGATGGTATTCTGTATCAGTTGCGCATTGGCAGTAGAGAAGGAGGTGTAGGGATGTCGGCATATAATTTCACACCGAAAGGGGCATTCTTCATCAACTACAAGGAGCCTGACAGGGAAACCGTAGACCATATCACTTCCCTCTATTATCTCATCATCGGTTCTCTCGCTACAATTACGCAGACGGCAATCAAAGACTTGCACGACAATCTCAGTGAGAGGAAGGACCTGTTTAAGCATGAGCTTAAGTATCGCATAAAGGAGGCATTCTCCCGTTCTGAGACTCTTATCGGTATATTCAAGAAGTATACTACCGAGATTTCGCAGTACGAGCTCTGGCTTGATATTACAGACAGCATGGAGGAAGACCTGAAGATTGACATACAGAGACTCTTCTATACGACCGACAACATTCTTCTGAAGAACAACATCAAGGAACACAAGCTTCAGGCGTATGCATGCGTAGCCTACAACCTGTCAATCATGCTGCACGATATGTGTACGAAGTTTGATGACGTTATGAGTGAACGTGGCATCAGTTCCGGCAGCATAAGACCTTGCGGAGAATTCATACAGTCTATGTATGGCATGTATGCCTCGATGAGGGAGGTTGCCAGGATTCTCATACCGGACAAGGATGCTGAATACTTCAAGGAAGGCGGTCAGATTTACAGGGCTTTGCAGGTGGTTGCAATGAAGGTATGCAATCCGGAAAGGATAGACAACGCAGCCGACGAAGGACTGAAGCTTAATGGCGTTGACTATCATGGTGAAGAACACCAGAATAACGCATTCCTTCCTTGGAACGGCATCCAGGTAAACTTCCTGTCACGCAACTTTGACAAAATGTCTGATGAAGAACTTGCAAAGGCTCTAGGACGATCTGTTGGTGCAGTAAAGGCAAAAATGAGACAACTTAAACTAAAAAGAACGGAATAGTATGAGTGGAGGCGCATTTGATTATGCTCAGTACAGAATTGCTGACATATACACGGAAATAGAGGATGAAATCTACGGACATTCTCTTGATGATGAATTTGACGTAAATCGGTATATTGAAGATCATTGGTTAGAGGATTCCGAGAAAGAATACGTTCGTAAGCATCATCATACAATACCTAATCGTAGCGAGTATTCTAAGGAAACTATCAAGGAGTTCAAGAAAGGTATAGCTCTACTAAAGAAAGCCGAGGTTTACGCACAGCGCATTGACTGGTTACTTAGTGGCGATGATGGCGAAGATAGCTTTCATAAGCGTTTGAAACACGACTTGGAAGAATTAAAACGTAAAAAACAATAGCTTATGGGAGATTTACCTATTGGCGCAGAGGTCACATTGAAGGTGGTTGAGACCGAGAAACCTGATTGTACTGGTTGTTTCTTTGATGAGATTATAAGCTGTATCAATATAGACATGTGCAATCGAATCAAGTGCGCCTCAAATGAGCGCAAAGACGGAAAGAATGTTCAATTTAAAAGAGTGAAGTAATATGGAAGTAAAGATTAATGTAGCGGAAATCCTAAAGGATAAGCCGCAAGGAACTAAGTTGTACGACTTATTACGCAATATAGACGTAGAGTTAGATAAAGTCCACACAACAGACGTTGGTACTTATATAGAATGTACATCAACTAATGAAGTTGGCAGTACTCTTATGTTTGATTATTCAAAACTAGGTACAGAAAAATGCTGGCTTGATGGCTTACAGATTCTCCTTCCTTCAAAGGGAATGCGTGATTGGGAGAAGTTTTCTTGGAAAAGAGGCGATGTGCTTATCAGTGATTGCGGATTTGTGTGTATTTTCAAAGAATGGGCATCTGATGATTATACAAAGTTCAACGGATGCTACTCTAATAGCAGGGATGGTTACGAAGATGTATTAAATGCAGAAACAGCTAAGTTTGACAAGTTAGATAACAATACTGCCTATGGTTATATAAGAGAGATTGAGAATAGATGTGGCGGTAAGTTAAACCCTGAAACTTTGAAGATTGAAAAGCAGCTTGAGTTCAAGGATGGGGATATAGTGTTTATGAAAGGAATTAAAGGTGGATATTTTGCAAATTGTATTTTCATCTTAAGAAGTGAATATAAAGATGGAGACGAAAGAGCTTTTTACTATGCTTTCTATAATGCTGACGATAAATTTACTATAGCTGAATATGGTTATACAAGAGTTCATTATAGTCTCGGCCCAGCAACTGACTCTGAGAAGCAGCAACTCTTTGATGCTTTAGCAAAGAAGAACAAACGCTGGGATAGTGAGCATAAAATGATTGTGGACTTACCTAAAAAATGTGAGTTTAAGCCATTCGATAAAGTGTTGGGGCGAAATGAGAAAGATGATGTATGGGAAGCTGAACTCTTTTCTCATTATAAAGAAGAATCACAATATCCTTTTCGTTGTATCGGATTTAGTCGTAAGTATTGTATTCCTTACAACAAAGAGACAGCACATCTACTAGGAACGACTGATGAGTGGAAAGGAGGTGAGGGATGAAAGGATTATGTAGTTACTGCTCCAGATATTTTTTTTGTAGCAAAAGACCCAAACAAAATGAGGAGGATGTAATACTTTGTTCAAGCTTTACCCAGAATAATGATAACGAAGAAAACATTTGGGAGCAGAGAAGATATGAGATAGCAAAAGATGTTGCAGTAGGTCTTGTACAACGTCCTAACTCTACGTATGACAGTGTTGTTAATTCTGCCATCAAAATCGCAGATAAATTAATAGAACGTTTAAAGGAGAAATAAGTTATGATAGACGATAAGAAAATAGAAGCTGCCAAGGAAGAAATCTATGAAGATAGATTTCTGTTAAATGGCGAAGAGATAGTCTTCAACAATGATGAAAAGGAAGAAATGTTCTATGAGGGGGACATCAAAGAAGCTATTGGACTAGGTGCTAAGTGGGCTATCAATGAGTTCTTGAACGATTTGAATAAATTGCTTCATCCTGCTAGCGAAGTTCCTAGAAATGATAACGGAAAGATTCTCGCATTCTCAAAAGTGAATAGTAATATTAAACTCTACGATATGAACGCTATGTTAAATGAAACTGCTTGCGACACATATCAAGAAATGTGGGAAATTAGAGTAAGAGCATATACTTTTACTGATTGGATATTCGTGGAAGACCTACTTGATTTAATCAAGAAAGGAGGCAACCAATGAAAATATTTGTGTTTGATGTTATGCTCAACGGAAGATTCATCTGCACATTAAAGTATAAATATTGCGCACTCTTTCCGATAGATTTTGAAGATTTAGAGAAGTTTGTCCTCTTAAAGAGACATACTTTGAGAGGTAAGGATTTTAGAATTGTATTTTGATTATGAAACAGAAATTATTAAATATCAAGCACAAGTTAATCGCTTTATGGTGGTTCTTAACAAGAAAGAACTACTACCTTCTGTCATACAATGGCAGAGTAGGTAAGACATTGGAAAGCACTAATATTGTAATTCCCGAGTTCATTGAATGGGTAAGAAAGAAGCATGGTGTTCCTACCAACCATGAGATAATCATGGAGTTGAAGAATATCGGCAACCTCTGTAGAAGCACAGATATTCTTGCATATAATGAGATTAAGGCATTGATTGAGAAACTTGAAAAGTAAAGCGTATGGAACAAAAATATATTAAAGGTGATATTGTTATGTATGATAACAGAATACATACAATTATAGATACACTTGAGTTAAATAACTATGAGTTATCTTATATAAGATATCAAGTAAACCAATTAGAATTATCTGGAGTTCCTATTACTCCTGAGTTTCTTAAAAAGAATGGATGGAAAAAGTTCAAGCGTCCTTATAGTAGAGATTATTGCTTTAGACGAAAAGGCTACCCAACTTTGAATATACGTTCAGAAAAAGAGGTCTATTTTCATTGGGGAGACCACGATAAAAGTATAACTGCCGTTCATCAACTCCAGAACCTTTTATTCGGTCTAGGACTTAACTCAGAAATGGAGGTGTAGATATGGAAGATTATTGTGAATATTGCAACCAAGGGTATTGCACATTGCAAGGGGTCGTATGCAGTTTTGATGAAGATAACCCTTGCATCATAAATGAAATGAAAGTTTAACGCCTTCGGGCATTAATAAATAGAAGTATGCTTTGGAAAGTAAAATATTCAAATATACTTGATGAAGAAAAGTTTATCTACTACCCTTACCTTGATGATATGGGGCATGTTACTGACCCTTATCTGCTTTGGTATAATGAATTTAAAGCAGCAGGTAAGGATGTAGATACATATTTAGGCGCAGAAATTACGGAGTAACTAACCACCCCTTATGGGATATAAATATAAAGTAATTATGAAAAAGTTTATTGGTACAAAGGTCATTATGGCAGAGCCTATGACTATGGTAGAAGCACAGAAAGTGCTTGGTAGAGAAATTAAGCCAGCAACCGTTGAGGAAGATGGCTACTTAGTAGAGTACAAGGACGGATATAAGTCTTGGTCTCCTAAGAGTGTATTTGATGATGCCTACCGTGAAGTAGGCTCTGTTAACTTCGGTGGAGCTATTGACTTGTTGAAGGCTGGTCTTGCGGTAAGACGCAAGGGGTGGAATGGTAAGGGATTGTTTATCGTGAAGCAGGTTCCTTCTCATATCACTGGTGACATCATTCCTAAGATGCAGTCACTTCCTCAGTCTGCCAAGAACATCTTGATGAGCCGTGAGAATCCTCACATTGACTACACCAATCAGATGCTTATCATCAATCCAGATGGCAGAGCAGATTCTTGGGTTCCTTCTTCTAGTGATGTATTTGCAGAAGACTGGGAGGTTGTAGATGAGTAAGCCAGATTGCTCTAAATGTAAAAACTATAATACTTGTGATTATAGAAAACATGGAGAAATTTGTTTAGGGTGGAAATCCTTAGGAGAGTTTGTTTATTATTGGGACGGAACATCAGGTAATCTTTAAATTTAATCACCCTCTCCTGTAAAAGGGAGAGGGTAAAAAGAAAAGTAAGCAATGAGAATATTACATGCAAAAATGTACCTCAATGGTATAATCGAAAACAATAATGATAACCCAGATATGCAAAATATTATTGGGCAGATTAAAAAGGCGCTTAAAGAATTGGAGGATTGACTATGACCAGAGAAGAAGCCAAAGCGTTTTATCCTATTCTGCAAGCATTTGCGGAAGGTAAAGTAATAGAGACAAGAACTGACCCAAATGTTGTTGGTAAAGATTTGGAAGACATGAATGATTGGACAGAAATGAATGAGATTGAGTTTTGGAATAATACAGAGTACCGAATTAAGCCAGAACCAAAGTACCGTCCATTCAAGGACGCAGAAGAGTGCTGGGCTGAAATGCAAAAGCACCAGCCATTTGGGTGGATAAAGGGGAAGGTAGATGGACTTCTTTACTTAATTACTGCTATTGTAAGCAAGAATGATATTCGTGTAGATGGAGTCTTTTTGCCTTTAGATTGGATTGAAGAAAGTTACACCTTTGCCGATGACACTCCTTTCGGCGCAAAAGTGGAGGAATAGTTATGTATAGACCGATTACAATGTATCAGATTGTTTGCGATAGATGCGGAGAAGTGTTTGGAGGTACAGATACTTGCTCTGCACTATTCAGTAACAAAGAAGTTGACATTGGTGACTACTCTGATTGGGAAATGATAGATGGTAAGCATTATTGTCCCGATTGCTACGAGGTGGAGGTCATTGATGGAGTGTATAATGTTAAAGCAAAATAGATATGAAGATAGAAAGTATCAAATTCAAGGCAAAACGTATTGACGGCAAAGGATGGGCAATCGGAGATTTGCTGCATTCCTACGAGAATGGTGCTATCATAGTTCCAATAGAAGGTGGCGGTGCTTTTTCTGTTGATTCAGATACAGTCTGTCAGTTCACAGGACTGACAGATTGTGAAGGCAATGAGATTTGGGAAGGTGACATACTTTCAAATGTCACCAATGATAGTCCTGACGGAATAGTAGTGTTTAAATATGGCGCATTTTCTTTACTCGCTAAGAATGGTCGTGACTTTTGCGTTGCACTAACATACCTTATGAGTGAGGAAGAGTCATTAAATAGATTTAAGGCTATTGGCAATAAATTCGATAAGGAAAAGTAGCGTATGAGAACACAAACCGCATTGAATGATAAGCTCAAAAAGCATAGTTCGCATCACGCATCTATCCCAAATTGGATGCATGATTGTGTAGAATGGGATGATTGTAACATTCTTATCGAAAAGTTTGAACAGAAAAAGAAGTAGCTTATGGAAAAGAAAGTATTGACCCTAACCGTCAGTAAGCAATGGTTCGATATGATTGCATAGTTATATTATGATAAAAGGAACAGAAGTAAATTTTATCCAAGGTGAAATTTGGAAACCCATAAAAGGTTACGAAGGTATATATTATATTAGTAATCTCAGCAGGGTAAAAATGGTTACACCAAGAGGTAAGTTTAAGGAACGATTATTGTACAAGAGTCTAAATGATTCTGGTTATTGGTGTGTGTTACTTTGCAAGAACGGGAAGGCGAAATCTAAACGTGTGCATAGATTGTTTGCAGAAGCGTTTATTCCTAACCCTGAGAATAAAACACAAGTTGGTCATAAAGACGAGACTCGGACTAATGATTCCTTGGAAAACTTAGAGTGGGTGACACCAGAAGAAAATTGTAATATGCCGTTACATAAACTACGTATTACAGCCTCACTAACTGGAAGAAAAGATAGTTTAGAGACAAAACTAAAAAAGCGAAACGCACATTTGGGAGCAAAGAGTCATTTGTACGGCAAGAAGGGTAAAGATAATAAGTTTTCTAAACCCATATTGCAATACAGCAAAAATGGTGGTTTTCTACGAGAATACGAAAATGCCGAAGAAGCGTATAGAGCTACAGGAATAGCAAGTTCTCATATTAGAGAATGCTGCCGTGGTCTAAGAAAAACATCTGGTGGATATTGTTGGAAATTTAAAAATAAATAATATGAAAAAGGTATTAACACTTACTGTAAACAAAGAATGGTTTTATCGTATTTTATCGGGCGAGAAGAAGGAAGAGTATCGGGAGATAAAGCCGTATTGGGCATCCCGACTTGTAAACCAGCAAGCCGAATGCGGCGAAGTGCTTTTTGATGAGTACGGCGGTTATTGTTGTGTGACAGGTGAGCCGGAATACAAGCCATTCACTCACGTCCTCTTCATTAATGGCTACCGCAAGGATAGTCCACGAATTGAGAAGGAGATTGAGAGTATCACCATCGGCAAGCCTAAAAAAGGTCTTTGCCCCGATAAGTGGCTTGATACTGAGTTTTTTATCATTAAATTTAAGTAGCGTATGACAAACGAGGAATTTTGTAAGGCTCATCTAGGTGAGCGAGTTCTTTATAAAGGTAAGGACATTGGGGCATATGTGGCAGGGTATCTTGATAAGAAATATATCATCTTAGGATTTGATAACTTTGATGGTTGTATTTCTACCTTTACTCCAAGAGTATGTACGTATGTAAAAATATACAATTCATACCGATTCGCAAAGTTGAAGTATTTGGAAGTGATAAAACATCAGTAATATGGAAAAAGAAGAAAAATGTTGTGGTAACTGTCTTTGGATGGGACGCGAAGACATCTTAGGCAATGGATGGTGCTACAAAAAAGATTGCGAAACATCTTGTGATAAGGTTTGCAAGAAACATGAATTTTAAACTTTAAATATTTAAATGGAAAATAAAGAATTGACACTTAATGAGTATCAGAAGGCTGCAATGACTACTTGTATGCCTAGTTGTGAGAACTTTAGCTACATGACTCTTAATCTTATGGGTGAACTTGGAGAGTTTACTTCGAAGATTGGTAAACTTATCCGAAAAGGAAAGGCTCATATCGAGAATAGTAAGCTGGTGGTTCACGAGGATGTAACGGAGGATGAGATCAAGGCGATTCGTGCCGAGCTCGGAGATTGCTTTTGGCAACTGAACGGAATCTGTTCGGTATTTGGATGGAATGCAAATTCTATCTGCCAGGAAAATCTTGATAAGCTTGCTTCCCGAAAGGAGAGAGGCAAGATTGATGGTAGTGGTGATTTTAGATAGATAGCTTATGCTTATAAAAAAAAATTGTGAAATATGCGGAACGGACTATTTCGTTCCGCATTGGAGAGCAGACACGGCAAAATATTGCAGCGTTCGGTGTCAGAGAAAATCACTTATACGCAGACCTAATGTAACGTGTGCGGTTTGCGGAAAGCAGTTTCACGTAAAGCCTTATTACCTTAAAAGACTAAAACATCCGCCCTGTTGTTCTTTAAAATGTTCTTCATTATATCGTAAAGTATGGTTTCGTGGAAATGGTAACCATCAATACGGTTTAAAAGGCAACAAGAATAGCACATTCTTAGGCGACGTTATTTTTGTAAAAAATAACAAATTAACGGAGGTAAGAAAGTATGCTCCGTATAGGGTTGACGCAAATAAGGCAGGGAGAGTGCTTGAACATAGGCTTTTGGTTGAAGAAAACTGGGAGCTATTTGATGAATGCGCCTTCGATATAATAAATGGCCAACATGTCCTAAAGAAAGATTATGTCGTTCATCATATAGATGGGAACCACGGTAATAATGATATACGTAATCTAATTCCTCTCACAAAGAGTGAGCACAAGAGGATTCATATTAAACTGAGAGAGATAGTTAGAGACAAAGAAACAGGCCGTATTATTACAACATATAAAAAGTAATACATGAACATCACAGATGAACAGAAAACATATATAAAGGAACACCCTTACGAATCTCCTTACGCTATGGCCAAGAGCTTCGGTTGCGCAGTACAGACTGTTTACTGGTGGCTACATAGGCTGCATGGGGATTCGTTCAAGGACGCAAGAAAAGAGCAAAGAGAGAAGATCAGGGAATCTGTCCGTAAGCTATATCCGGATTACTCTTCTTCCGAAATTTCCAAAGAGCTTGGGATAACAAAGTCATGTGTAACAAGCATAGCAAAGTCGCTTGGCGTTACTCATACCCAGGAAACGGAAGAAAGACTTCGGTTGAAATGTGCTCAGGCAATAATAAGACCGGAGATAATAGCTAAACGTTCTGAATCTCTAAAAAAGACGCTGAGGCTTGACAGGTACAGAGCAACGAATGGAATAAAACAGAAGACACGACGCAAGTTCAAGACCATTCCAAGCAGATGTCTCTGTGCAAGGAACTATCTCTGCAATAAATACAACTACTTCTACGACAAAGATTACGGAGAGCTGCTTACCGTGTTCTACGACAGTGAAACAAGAATGCTGACAGAAGATCAGCAGAAACATTACGAGATGAAGTATGGTATCAAGTTCCTCCAGGGAGCTGAAGAATAATTTCTGTGCATTATCTATATGTTTAGGGGTGGCTACACATCGCGTGCTGTCACCCCTTTTTGTTTATAAATCAATAACCAAATAAAAACATTATAAAAAACTAAGAACGTTTATGTAGCTTTAGTCTCCAGTATATCCAACCTAAAAATGCGAGAATGCCTATAAAAAGACAAACTGATGCTATCTTACCTATATTCAAGAAAGCTCTGTCAGTCTTTGATAGTTGCTTGCTAACCTCAACTTTATATGGGATTGAATCTCGCACAATCAAGGTATCTGATTTGTTTCTTACAATATATCTGTCTTTATATTGAAGATGGTACTTGTCCTTGAAGACTGTATCGCCTCTAATATAAACAGATACGCTATCATGCACATAGACGGAATCGGTCTTCAATAAAGAATCCGTCTTCACTACGACCCTATCTTTGTATTCTGTAACAGGAACATACTTTGTTGTAGTACATCTACAGAACATTGATAGAATCAGCATTGCTACCGCAATAGCAATTAAAACTCTTGTTATCTTATCAATCAGTTTCATAAGCTACTGAATTACAATCGTTACTTTTTCCTTTTTATCCCAAGCCGTTTTCATTGTCTGAATGAGCTTGCTAGTCCAAAATCGAGAATCGCTAACCCATCCTTTCTTGTCGTTTTTCCCAACTAAGATGCAGCCTAACGTGTCTTTTGCAGAATTACCGCTATGTATGCGTATTCCTTCAAATCCCTTGACATTCAGAAGTAATGGCAACATCTTCTTGAATCTGTTAGAATAGGTATATACACATTCATAGCTGCCGCTTGGTATTGCAGTCTGCCCATATACCTTTTTGTTTTTGATTTCGTCCAAATCCATTTTCTGATTCAATCCTCTGTCTGTATCTTCAAGAGCATTGCATCCGAACAATTTGCCATTCACGTACAGACGGCTAATAGTATAGCCATCCTTTTTCCAAGCCCTATCAATTAGTACTTCCATTTTTGTTTTCCTCCTCTTTTTTATCAAACTCCTGATTCAATCTCTCCAATATCGGTTTCCAATAACTCGGCAATGCCTTCGCAAACTCAAACCTCAGAATGTAATAAATAACTCTGAATGCAACATTCTTAGGGTACGCCTTAATGAGATTTTTAAACGAATTGCATATATACACATAGCAGAATATATACGTAAGCATCTTAATCACAAATAATGCTTCTGTATTGTCGTTGCAACTTACCATGATTCCATACATGACATACACAATAACAATATACAAGAGCATCTCTAAAAGTGCGTTCTTGAACTTCGATGCAGAAAAGTTCTTGCATCGTACAACACTCACGCCGTCAGCTCGCATACCGCAGAAGATATTGAAGCCAAATGCGATAACCAACGCCAAAACGAAGCCTTCCGTTGGCGTTGCAAAGGCAAGTATAGCTGAAAATATAGTTACACCTATCTGCCGAATCTGTGATGAATCTAATAAATCTGTCATAATCTGTTATCCTGAATAATTAATAAAAATAAAGTTTCGGTCTCTTTCTGCAAAGATAGCAAAAAAAACCGAAACTTCATTCAGAATAACGAAAAACTTTATACTTTTAAATCATGATACGGCAATCCTCCGTTATTCAAGAAAGAAATGCACTCATCGAAAATCTTACGTTCGTAATCGAGCGCATTGATTTTAGGAAACCATTTCTTTATCTTTTCGTCATTGCGTTTTACCATTTCACCCCAAAGGACACACCAGTCTTCGAGATTGATGTTGTCGTTCTTGACCTCATACCAATAGTCCTTTGCTACATCTTTAGTATGAAGCTGACCGATGAGGCAAAGATGCATATCTGCCATTTCTTCATAAAAATGGCACTCACCAATCTCACATTGAACTTGCTTCATCATATCAAGCATTACACCGTCATTCATTCCAACTTCGCAACAATCAGCCATTGTTGCAACACAATTCTTAATAGTCTGTATATCGTTGCTTGCCAATATGTTTTCAAATACCTTTTTCATAACCGTATGTTTTTAGTGTTACTTCAAGAAATATTCTCTTATGTCGTACACGCCATCCTTATCTTTCAACAAGTCGAGTGCAAAATAATTGGCATACTTAACAAGATGTTCTGTATCAATGTCATTAACATCTTCCTTGCCGAGTATCTTTGCAATTGTGCATCCGTGGTCGCTTACAACCTGATTCATGGCAACGTACAAAGCATAATCGTTGTAGTAAGGCTTCTCCTCTTCGTAGATTTTCTTCTCTACAACTTTTGCATCTGTCATTTCCATAATACAATCTTTTGAAATCCCCAATATTAACTAACACTATTTCGTAACGTTACACCGCAAGGTTAGCGAGTTGTGACGGATAATGCCATAACACGCTCAAAGATTTTATATCATGCTGATAACAGATATATAAGGTGATAGTCGGTACTATCACATTGCAAAACGTTCTTTCCAGTGTTTAAAGAATTGGAAAGAATTGAAAACAAAAAAAGAGAAGCCTCTTTACTTGCCTCTCTTGTGTTTTAAGAAGTGAAGAATATCCCACTTCTTCCAGTATCGTGTGTGACCGCGTTTCTTGCACTCGCCATTAGGAATGTCACCCCTAGCTACCATTCTGTTCAATGTTGCATCAGAAACGTGAAGTTTCTACTTAACTTCCTCCGTGCTCATCATCGGATTGAGCATGTCTGGAATGATGCAGAAAGGTATAGTAACACAAGCAGAGGAGGAACGAAGGAAAGGTAGATATGGCTATCTTAGTGATTTAATTCCATCTTTTGGTGGCTCTGATGCTCCATATTTCGCTGACATGATAACAGAACCTATAGAAAAATTCGATGCAACACGCTTCCCTGACGGACGAGAAAAGAATAAGGCGGTCACCATGTGGTAAACCGCCTTATCTTTTAGAATACATAGGTAAGCCATCTATAACGTTTCCTTCCTTCAAGATACGTGAGGTTCTCCTGATTTGCATAAGCTTCCCTCTCAAACGATATTGCTCGATAAGCCTTATGTCCGTCTCTGAGGATAATCAACCTTACAAGCCATTCGATGAGATACCACAGATAAAAGAACACATATAGCATTTCTTTCATTTGCTCGGTGTGTATCATTTCGTGATTAAGAGTCTTATCACTAATCGGTCTGTCTCTCCGTGTAAAGAGAACCCCGAAGAGGTTTATGTAACTGAAAACTCTAGGGGGAATAATTCGGTTCTTTATTATTTTCATTACGCATTATATACAGATAATGTATCTGACGTTTGAATAGTAAAACGGAAAGAGGCATCATCCCAATCTTTATTTTCTGTTGACTTGCCACTATAACCTATTATCATATAATGTTCTCCTACCTCTCTTATGTATACGTGACCTATAAATTTGTATGGAGTCAGTATCGGAACAAAATTAAAAGCAGTAGACCAATCTGATGGAAATGTCATTTTATATCCGTCTTGAACTTGTGTAACCTTTATTTCTTGGTTATCAAATGTTACCTGTTTTACCGTTAGATTAAGTGCGTTTCCGACAACTTTTGCATAAACACTTCCAAATGCCAACACTTTAGCAGTAGCTCCTCTACACCAAAGTGATGCTAAATCTGTTCTATTGGTAACAACCCAACCAAAGAAATTAGTGTTATCGCCTATTCCTAGTAATTCAATACATTCTCTTGAAAATTTCAATGTTTTTTTTGTTAATCCATCCTCGAAAAAATACATACCATCTGGTGCTGTTATTTCAGCTCCAGTTGTAGCAATTTCATTATTCCATTTCAGATTCATTATTGTAATACGTCTTCCATTCTGACCATTATCCCAAGGTAATGAGTATTCATTTTTCTCCCAAAGATAATCCTTCGTAATTACGGCTATATTATCATTAAAATCAACATCCGTATTTTCCGACACTCTGGTAAATGGGTTTCTTAATGAACCAATGATATTGAGATTTTTAATTGTCGCTTTATCTGCATCAACCGTCCCAGCTTGCAAACCTTTCGTAACGATAGTCTTAGCATCAATAAAGTTAGCATTAAGCTTACCATTTTCAAACATCGCTGCCTCGTCTGTGCCGTTAATCACCTTTACCTGGTCGGCTTTCAGCGCTATGCGGTTATTGCCTATCACGATACCGCAAACGCCCATATCCTGAAGCATCTGAGCAAAGTCGGTAAGTTTTCCGGTGCTTATCTGCTTGTTGGTTATGAGCGTAACCATCTCTTTCAGCACAGCCTCGTTATCCGTCCTCGGTCGCTTATTCACCGGAATGCTGGCAAACAGGCTTAGTTTCTCGCCACTCATAATTTTGCCTCCTTCCTACGGTTAACAGAAACGGGATTTGTACTCGGCAAGCACCTGCTGGGCTACCTCCTTCGCCTTGGTGCGCCACTCCTGCATGGCGTTATACTCTGCCTCATGCTCCTTGTCATCAGCATCGAGCGGCGTGCCGTCTGCAAGATTGGCAAGATTGGCAAAATGGTTGTTGATGAGCGCCTGCATCTTGTCGGTAGGATAGCGGCCCGTGATGATGGCATCTACTATCTTATCCCTGCTCAAAGGCTGACTGATACGGATGCTGTAGCCGTCGTATACGGTCATTTCCTTACCCTCTACTTCTACCTTGCGCTCCTCTTCCACGAAACGCACCAGGATAGTCTTTCCCTCGTTCTCTACCAGAGAAGGAATGGAATCGAATGTATATTTCTTTGTCATCATAATAAATCTTGTTTTTATCTGTTATACATTTTGTTTATAAAAAAAGTCTAGAAACCCTCGTCGGGAGTCCAGTCCGGGCGCACGATGCGATAATCAGGATTGCCGATGCCCGACAGGTTCCAGTTGATAAACTGCCAGCCGCGAAGCGGAAGGTGGCCGTTCTCCTGAAACCAATGGAGCTGTTTTACCAGATAGGAGTTGCTGGTGCGCAGCTTGTAGGTTACGCCGCCCAGCTGCACCTGCATGATGTTGGTGAGTCCGGTCTTGCCGAACTGCGAGCGCACGTCAAACTCTACGTCCTGCAGCGTCATAGGCTGGTTCAGTATCATGGCTACCGTTCCCTTCCTGCCCTGCAGGATGCGCTTGCCTTCAGCATCTCTATCCTCGAACTTGGGCATCACGAAATCGTCGAAACTATCCATGTGAGTTACTTTTCGCCACAGATTCATGCCGTTGCAGTGGATGAGCCATCCCTTATAACTCATGGCTACCTGATAGCGGCGCATAGTGTTAACGAGGTTGTGCATCTTCCGCTTGAACTTCTGCTTCATGCGCTTCCTGAGCAGGGTATGGTTGAAATAGAAACGGTAGCCTACGAAGTCGAGGAAATGGGTTTCGTCGAGGATCTGCATGCCGATGTTGGTATGCAGCGCCTGGTGCATCACGCTGTGAGCATATTCCAGAATGAAGTTGACGGCTCGCCATACTTCCTTCTTGCTGCGGCCTAAGATAACGAGGTCATCGCAATATATCTCTACCTTTACACGGTATCTGCGGCAAACCAGCCGGCACAGAATGCTCATGAAGAAATTGGTAAGCGTCTGTATAGGGTACAGACCTATGCCCAAGCCTTTAGGCAGGGCAAAGATTACTTCATATAGAAGATTACGTATGCCCTTGTCGGTAAAGAAATCGCACAGGGAGGAGTAGATAACCTGCTGGTCTACGTTCTCATAGAACTTGACGAAATCGAGCTTTACGAAATAAAGCCTTCCGCAGCTTTTGTTCTCATCAATCCAGCGCTCGGTTCTCCGTTTGGCGTACATCATGCCTCTGCCTTTTACGCTGGCTCCGCTCTCTATGTAGAGGGCTTTCACCAGGTAGGGCATGAGGACCTGCATCAGGGCGTGCTGCTCTATGTGGTCGGGATAGTAAGGCAGCTTGTGCAGCTTTCTTATCTTGCCGCATGGACAGCGCCTCATGCAGTCGTGGCCCTCGCTGGTATGGTAAGTACCGTCAGTAAGGCTCTGCTGTAATCTCAGCAGGTTGCCTTCAGGGTCCTTGTCGAAGATAACTACACCCTTCTTGCCTTCCTTGCCCTTGCGCGATTTTCTTACCGCCGTATGGAGGTTCGTCATATCGCTCACGAGGGAGGCCCTCACCTTGCGGTGCTTCTTGCGCAGTTTAGCCTTACGCTGATACGCCAGCTCCTGTTTTTGCGTCATCTTGTTTCTATTTCAATCTTATCACTTGTTCTTTAAAAACGCTTTCATCATAACCAGGCTTTCTGTTTTTCCGGCTCACTGGCTTTCGGCATGTGCGTACAACTGCACTACTTACTTGCGAGAGGGGACTCTGTTGCTGCCGCCTGATTGCGGCTGCTCATACCCTACGCCTTTTATCTTTGCTCTGTCGGGACTTACATCTCTCTAAGAATGCCCTCCATCGAGACAGGCTCAATCGTGTGCTCTCTTGCCCTTTGGCTATCACGTAGCCATCCGACGTGCGAGGAACAGTGTATTTTTTTTATTTTTCAGAAATTCAAACGAGCGCCGATGTTCGTCCTCGAGTTCGAGAAACCGTTGTTCGAGTTCGAGTACGCAACGCCGCACTGAGACCTGTTGTCAGCGTTACCACCAACGTTCAGCAGCTCCACGATTTATTGCCTTTTCACTGCCAAATGCCGGATACCTACAGAAAGAAAGTATCTCCGGCCAGGCTGTATGTTTGTATTATCCTTGAAACCCCGGATATGCGATGAAGCTAAAGCCCGTAGGCTCAATCTGTGATCATTAATTTAAATTGTTAATACTAAAATTATAATAAAAAACCTTTTTTGCTTTGTGCTTATTTTTAATTAAATAAGTGCCCTCCTGCTGCTTTTCTGGCGCCGGCTTATCGGCGTGTAAGTTCGGCAGCCGAGCTGCCTCATTACATCGCCATAAGCTCCGTGCCGCTTACGAGAAGTGGCGTGCCGTAGAAAGCCAAACGAGCGCCGAGGTACGTCCCCGAGTCCGAGAAACCGTCGGACGAGCACGAGAACGCAACGCCGCACCGAGACCAGTCGGCAGCGCCACCACCAACGTACAGCAGCTCGCCACCTTCCGCATCCCAGTGCCCATCGCCGTAGTATACGTTGCCACCATAGGTGGCACCGTCGTAGCTGGTACAAAGCATGTCCCAGTACTCGCCTAAGAGCATGGTCTTGGCAGTATGACCGCCGCTATTGAACAGCGGGATAGCTACTTCTCTGCCGCTGGCAGAGTTGCTAACCTGGTTGCCTCCGTAGATAACGGCATATCGCTGGCCGTCTCTCATGTAGAATCGGATTCCCGGTCGGAACTCCCACAGCTTAGAGTAAAGGTCCTCAAAGCCGAACAGCTTAGTAGGGTACTGATTACCCAGCGTGCTGTCGTTATAGAGAACACAGCCGGTAGCATCGCCCAGTCTACGTGTAAGACCCATAGCCACATTGCGACAAGCCTCCCAGTTAGAATGCTGCCATCCTGCACCTATCACGCTCTGCGAGTCGAGATTACCGAAACTTGCCTGATAGAGGGCATTGATGAGACAGAAGAAACCGTAGTTTGCTTGTCCCCACTGTGAGCCGTTCTTCTTGGCATAAGCATCGAAGGTACTCATCGTAGCGCTATGGCTAGGCGATACATCCGGGCGGGAATGGCCCACGCCGTTGCCGTCAACATACATCAGATAAGCACCTACCCAGCCTGGGCTATCAAAGGCATGACCGCCAGCCAATGGTGATAAACCGCCAAACTGCATGGTCTTGTCTTGAGCCTTAAAATAGCAAGGCGGTACTTTTACCATCGTTTCATACTTGGCTACATTGTCCACTCTTGCGCCATCCTGGAAATAATTCCAGTTAGCAGGACTTAACTTGGCAGCATATACCTTACCGCCAACTACTCTCAACATGTAGCCTCCCATCGCTGCCCGATAGTCGGCTGCATTTCTGCCTTCAGAGATACTAAACGTCGGTGAAGACCCGTTCTGCTCCAGCGTAAACTGAGGCACCTTCTGCGAGACGCCTAGCAACTGGGCAATCCGTTCAAATTCCACCCTTCTGATGGCATCCCCCTGCTCAACAACGAAGCTGTGAGAGACAAGCATGGAATTTACTTTTTCAACTCTTGCTAAGTCTATCATAAATTTATTACTATTTAAAATGAATATTTTCTATGTTATCTTACGATATAAGCGTTTCCGCTGCTATCACCATACACATTGCCCGCAGCATCGGTAGCTATATCGTAAGCCTTTTTCTGTCCGTAGGCTACTATCTCGATAACCTTGTCATCTTCCAGCTCACCTATGCCGCTATCCTCAATGTTATACTTCAGCGTATCACCCTCGTTCCACTCTTTAGCAACCGTCTGGCTATATTCTTTTCTCGTAGCCTTGGTTTTCCAGAGCATGCGTATCAGACGTGCCGGATAGTCTACGATGCGGTTGTTGAAGTGGAACACCGCCTGCTGGCGGCGGTAAATATCGCCCCAGGCTATGCTCGCCTTGTTGGTAAACTCGGGGCTGGCTATCGGAGGGTAATCCCGGCTTACCGAGAAGCTGCCCTGCGCTACCACTTTGCCATCGGCAGTACACTTAACGAGGTAAGTAGCCTGCTCTACCACTCGCAAGTCGAGGGTCAGGCTGGTTAGCGTAAGCGCCTTGAGCTCGCTGTTAGGCGATGCAGAGAGTGCCACTTCCCTGCCGTTATCCATGCGGTATACGGCAAGCGTATAGCCGCTGCTCTTGCGGTTCTTGCCCAGGTAAACATCTACCGGTATGGTACGCTCATACTGGTTGCCGTCGAAGCAGGCATTCCGTGCGTCTGTGCTGGCAGCCATCAGCGCATTAGCCACCTTATAGTCGTAGAGGTCTAGCTTATCGAGGAAGGGATTATATACGATGTTCCGTGCATCGCCAAATCCTATGCCCCATGTATCTGTACCCTTGGCTATACAGGAGAGCGTAACGAAATCGGTCATCTGGTCGATATTCGTACCCGTGCGGTAGTCGTAGATACTTGCCGATAGGCGTATCTGCTCCTTGTTGTTTACACCCAGGTTCTTCTTGATGGTAAGGTTGCCGCGGCTCGTGGTAGATGAGGTATCAATCTCATACTTACCATTCCACGACTCCATGGTAGTAATATCCTTCCATGTGCCTTCAGCATTACTCAACCATTTCATGTTGACCAGTGCCAGATTGCTGCGTCGGTTATCCCAGGAACCGTCCTTGGCATAGGCAGTAATCACCGGTGCTACTACCGAGTATACCACGCTGCGGTCTGGCGCACAGCCGTCATCACCATACACCTGCAGCAGCGGCGCACCCGGCGTAATGCAAGCCAGCGATACGCTCACCTCCAGCGGTGCATAATGTCGCTTTGCCTGGTTCTGCGATTCTATCAGTCCGTTCATATCACTATATAGATTTAATGATTCTTATATGATGCTTCAGCCTACCTAGGCTATCGTCACGTTAAACTGCATGTTGGCAGAAGCAGAGATAGTGTTATTGTGAGCGTCGGTAAGGTCGGCACCGGTAACAGGTATTCCCGTATCATGAAACTCCTGATAGGGTACGGTCTTGTTGATAAGAACCGAGTTGTCAGAATTATTCACCAGCTTAAAGACTACATTACCCGAGGCAGCAACCTCCGTGTTTGTACGCACGTTAACGATTTTTCCTTTGATGTATGCTACCTCGTCTAAGTTGTCAGAAGGTTCACCATCCATATCAGCCTGAGCCTGATAGAGGTCGTCTATATCAATAACAGTAAATCCCGTGCGGTATACCGCCTCCGTATTGCCCTCGATATAGAACTCTACAATGAAGAGTTCCTGTCCGTCTACCATATCACGGGTAATCTCGAAGGTACTTATCTTTCCGTTAGGAAGAGAGGCTATCACCGTTCCGTTAAGACCCTTGCGCACCTTAACGGTATAGCTGGCTACAGCGCCGTTAGCATTGAAGAGCACGGTATTAGAGATACGCGTGCTGTTCACCAGTACGCCGTTAATCGTACCGATGGCAGTACTCTCTACGCTCACACCACCTCCGAAACTGCTGCTTCCGAGTGGAGAGATAAAAATATCCACCGTCTTCTGCACATCAAACGTCACCTTCTCGCTCTGTCTTGCCACACCCGAATATTCCAGGGTATCAGCATCCTGATTGTTCTTGGATGCCAGGTCGCCTATAATCTGGATAGAACCGTCAGTATGGTTCATGCGGAACCGGTTATCTACCGTACTTGTCTCCCATCCGCTGCCCGATGTAGAGAAATTCAGGTCGTTTCCGTTATACTTCCACCGGTGAGCTTCCAGCGAGTAGGAAGCGCCTCTTGCCGAACCTACATGAGGTGTGATAACCGGACCGCTTCCTGCGTTCCATGATGGGGTAGGTACACCTGTATCAGGGTTTACGCCCTGGAAAAGAGCCACACCATTGGTAGTGAAATAAACCGACAAGGTATCGCCCTTCACAATCTTCCTGACTGGAAGACTCGTATATAAACTGTATTCTGTCATACGTATATTCCTCCTTGTTTTTTATTCGTTATTCTGATTATTTTCATATTGGCGTACAAAGTCTTTCACCTCGTTCACGGTCATCAGTTCCAACCCCTCTTCCTTCGCCTTATCCTCTATTGTATCACCCTGCACAGAAGAGAAGGCAAGTTCCTTCTCGGTGATAACCACCTTGTCTCCTATCTGCTGACGGTATAAAGGGTTGATGCCTATCTGCCGGCACCGTTCCCTGTCAATGATTGCATATTTCATATACTTATTTTTTATGTGATGATTAAACATTAATTCCGAGTGATTCAGAAAGTATCTCGCCCGATGCCATCTTTGCCGAGAACTCAAACTTAGCCGTATTGCCGTTTCCCATATCGCTCAGGCTTACGTCCAGCACCCAGGTAAGATCAATTACGCCCATGAAGTTCCTCACCTTATCCCTTGCCAGCCAAGCCTTATCCTCCACGCTATCGCCTGTAGAGCGGGTTACTTTCCATTGGGTGAGCGAGGCTGTAATATCCTTATCGCCCAGAAAGCCACGGCAGGTTACCTTATGCGTTTCGCCTAGAGATATACCTGCGCTCAGGTCGTGATAGAGCACCAGTTTAGGTTTGACGATAGCCGTCTGTGCAATCCACTTCTGACTGTTCTCTGAAGGCTCCTCAGTTACTTCTTCACCTTCAGGAGCTATACAGAGCCATAAAGTTCCATTATGAGTTACCTGGTCGTAATAGGCATAAGTATTTCCGCTCTGCCAGTTTCCGCGGTTATTGACAGTCTTTACCGGACTGCCATCGGTAGCCACAACCTCGAAGTATCGGGAGTAGAACCGCACCTTCTTAGGACCAATCTCATAGACGAGGTTATCGTTACTGAGCGTGTAGCTGTGTACGTTGGTATATCCAATCTCACGAGGTGCATTATCGCCATAAGTCTCTTTTACGACGAAGTTCATTCGGTCGGTGTTCGTCCTGTTACCCTCCAGCACGATGGTATCTCCTGCCGCAGGGTTATCGCTGCCAATATCCTTATCAGTGGCAGAGATGATGATCCACGCATACTTCTTGCCATCGTAGAGCACATTTCCTTCTGCATCGGTTATCACCTCATTCTCGGTAGATACATCCGTTACAAGTCGCCAGTAATACTTGTTGCTTACATGCTCGTATACACCAGGCTGGATATTGAAGGTTTCGCATTTTACCTGGTCATACTTCTCCCACATATTCGTGGTAGCGGTTGTACCGTCATCTGCTAAGAGATAACACTTCCAGCCTGTCACTTCGCCTTGAGCATCGGTTATCTCTCTTACCTCGAATATCTTTCCAGCCGAAGGTGAGAAAACGAGATTGCCGCCTACATATGTCAGCTCTCGGATAGTAAGATTGTTGAAGTATGCTTTACCCCATACGCTTAGGTCGGTAACATTCAGTCCGTACTTCCCATCCTTTCTCTTATAGAAGCCAAAACCAGACTGAGTTGCATCATCGTAATCAGCAGAGTTGAGCAAGTTAATGGTTACGTTTCCATTTGCATCAATGCTGTATGCGTTGTTATTGCCTATAAGGATGCCTTGCAAGAACTTCTGCACCTTTTCCCAAGTGATAGTGCCCTTGGCGGTATCGTCGTTTATCTTTGAGATGAAATGCTTACTTCCCTCTGTCGCAATCTGATTCTTAACCTGTGTAGTTGTCAAGCCTGCACCAGTTCCTCCATTTCCGCTTTGGAGCGACGAAATCTGCTGCTGAATCTTCTGGATAGTACCAACCTCTTTATCCTCACGAAGAGTTATGTCGTATGTCGGTATCTTGCCATCTTCTTCCTTGATAGTGAGCTGGTCGATAGAGATGATTCCTTCGATATTGAGGTCTGTATCATTGAAGTTCATCAGGTCGCCGGCCTTAAGCGTATCGTGGAGGCTCTTGATAACTCCGGTATCGTCTGCCTCCGCTTGGTCATGCTGCCTTGCCATGAAAATCTCATCTACCTTAGGCTGATATACATACCTTGTATAGTCATTCTTATCAAGGAGCGCTATGGCGTATTTTAGAAGCTTCAGTGACGCCGCATTGACATACGAATCAGGAAGGGTGATGCCGGTAAGAACGAAATGGTCGCCTTTCTTAATAGGATAGTCCTTGTATGGGAACCAAAGCTCAAGAGCGTCGTCCTTTACTCTTTCAATAGTAAGCCTCCATCTTCCATCAATCTTGGCTGATGAAGCTACCTTGAATGTTCGTCCGCCACACATACCATCCTTCATCGAGATGGAGAAGTCGTCATCCTTTAAATCGTTGATATCAAAGTCGATAGCCTTTTTAAGATAGATATCAACATTCTTTACGGTTTCATTATCGCCAAATCTTCCGTCATCATCAGGAGCCACACCCTCATTAATCTCATCAACACGTACTCCACCGATTTCCATCTCCTCGATAGTAGGGTAGATTTCTACGACTCCATTCGTCTTATCATCGGTATCAAAGAACTGTGATGCCGAACGAAGACCAATCTGATCGATGTTGATGGAATCGATGTATGGTCTATGCGGATCAGTAGAGAATCTGTGTTGTTTCCCGGTAGGGTTCACGTACTTCTTCTCCTCATTCGTGAGTGAATCATAGAAGTCACTCAGCGATACATGAGGGAATCCAGGCAACATAAGTCTGTTGATGGACATATTGTTCGGGAGATTCTCTGCATATTCCTTCATGGACGAAGGAACATTTTTCTTGTTGAGGCCAGACGTGATATACATCTTTGTATTTCCGGCATTGACCTGAGCGATGAAAGTGTTAAGGTTTTCCCTTGACTCTTCGTCACCGCTATCTACATGCGTTCCCTTGTATTCCGAATAGAATCTACATTTTTTAGAGTTGTATGCCTGTGTTACATAACCGGTAATCTCAGTCTTGAAATCAAATGTAACCTTAAGTACCCAACCGGAAGACTGCTCGCCAGTTTCTCCAGAAACAATATACTTTCTCGGATTCTTGAAATATGTCTCTATATAATCGAGGTCCAGTTCAAGTTCAACATTCGTGCTGGCTTCGACGACTTTCGTGATGTTCGCCACGTACTTGACACCGAGGTCCGCATAGTAGTGGGAAGGAAGATTCTTCTCGGAACCATAAGCTCTTAGTCTCGTAACGACACTCTGGTCAGAATCAGCGTTCTGAACAATCTCGTAGAGTCCATTGCCGAGTCCGTACTTGAAGATATGGTTTGCCTGTATTCCGGTAGTACCAACATAGATATTTCTTCCTCTGACGATGAAGTTTATGCCCCACTTCTCGTTCACAAGCGCAAGGGCTTGCCAACAGGTCTGCGAATCCACTGTAATGGACATCGATTCGATGACGTTATCGTCGGTTTTCTCACCATAAACCGACAACCACTCACTTTCAAGGGCTCCACGCTGAACAGAACGGTCCTTGTTTCGGGAGTAAATCTTCCAAAGACCTGCACCAATCTGCTCGTTTAAGCATGCCTGGATTCTGTCTAGCAAATCATCCAACGTCTGTACATAGAATGGGAATTTCGGCAGGGCAGTGTAGTGAAGCTCGTTATCGTTCAATACCACATCGAGGAACTCTGCCCTGGCAAGCTCATCCTGCAATGCATTGAACTTTACGCTGTCATATACGAAGCCCTCACCGTAGGTGTCAGGTCTTGCCTGCTTATCTTTGCCCGGCTCGTAGTTGAGCTCGAATCGCTCGCCACGATAGACAATATAGTCGCCTATCTGAAAGTTGATAGGCACTTCATGTTTGAAGTTGATAGTCAAAAAGCACTCACCCATCCAGGAATCAGAGTACTCCAATCCATGAACGGTTATCTGCTCTCCGTTAACGTCTGTCAGCTTCGAGCCATCCTTATGATAAATATTCCAAGCGCTCATCTGTATGCTATACTAAATTTGAAATATTGCCCTGTGTATCCTTAATCGGCTTAATATCAGTAACAGGGTCGTTAAACTTGAAAGTAATAGAGAGGACTAGCAAGTCCTCGTTATCCGGATCCCTATATAGGTTTGGATCAATATCCTTAAGTCTTACATGCTGTCTTCCGATTCTATTGAAGTCGCAATACATCTTCATCATGCCTGACTTGCGGATGTAATCAATAAAAGCCTTACATTTCTCGTTAGCGCCGAAAGCCTCGCCGTGGAACATAAACTTAACCTTATTCTCGTAGGCTGCCATATAAAGTCCATCCTTTCCGATATATTCGTCATCACCATGCTCATCGTGCCACTCCCTTTTCGGTGGTTCCTTGACAGAATCACAAGGCTTGAACGGACTCTCGCTAACGTACATACCGAAGTCGGCGATGGAGTCCTTCACCTCGTTCCCATCGCCTTCCTTCTGCATGTATATCCTGAAATAATCTTTCATACCTTAAATCAACTTTTTACAATTGCAAATATACAAAATAATACATAAATATGCAAGTAATATGCGCATAAATATGCGTTAATTGAACTTAAAATCGTGTCTATCCCTGATATTGACTGGTCCGGTAGCTTTCACGACTGTTCCTCCGTATTGGTAGACGAAGCACTTTGCGGTATCTTCGCATTCAACATGAAGCTCTGCACCATCTAACAGATTGACAAACACCCTGGAGAACCCATTGACCTTCAGGTAAAGTGAAGAGTTGTGCCTTACGTATATCTCTCCACTGTCCATCCAGTCATAGCTGATATTTGCTACACACTCTCCATTGAGGATGACAATCTTTGGGTTTTGCAGGTCAACGTTCTCGTCAACATACACACCATGATCGTGAATAACATCACCAAAGTACTTCTTCATATCTTTGGTCGAAGGCCAGTTCTTCCCGATACAGAAGTCGATACCCTTAACAAACTTCTCGACCATCTCATGCTTGGATGAGTTGTCGTGCCACTCGGCGGTCCACTGAGCGCAAAGACCCAGTGAAACCGCCTCGTTCTTCATTCTGTCTGATAGATTTCTTTTTTCAAACATAATTATTTCATTTTTTATGCAAATATACAAAATATTGTATAAATATACGTAAACTATTGTATAAATATACGTTAAATGTATAGGTATTCATAATTTGTTTTCGTATATTTGCATTGGGATAGGTCGGAGTAGCTACCGACTGACAAGGCTAATCCAATGGGCTTTCCCTTCTCTTTAATCATTGGAATAATTTTAATCATTGGAGGAAGAATAATGGATAACTATGTTATTTTGGGTCAATATGGAGACCGAATTTTGTGCTTAGATGGCGAAAAATGGAAAGAAATAGAAGGGTACGAGGGAAAATATGCGGTTTCTACATGTGGAAGAGTTTTCTCTTTGACAAGAGTTAGATACAATATACCAGGAGGTAAGGTGTACAAAGGAAGGATGCTGTCACAAAACAAAATGAAATGTGGCTATCTTGGCGTTGCACTTCTTTCTGATGGAGCTCACAAACTCCTCAAGGTTCATAGACTCGTAGCACAGGCTTTCGTACCAAATCCATTCAACAAGCCACAGGTTGATCATATAGATGGGAATCCTAAGAATAACAATGTTTGCAATTTAAGGTGGGCTACGGCAAAAGAAAACGTAAACAACCCAAATACTATTTGCCATAAAAAGGACCTGATGTCTAGAAGCAAAAATCCTATGGCAAGAGCTGTTTATGGTGAAAACATACAGACAGGCAAGAGAATATACTTTGATTGCATGGAATCTGCTTGTGATTTTCTTGGGGTAAAATATCAAAAATATATAGGACTTACGTGCAGAGGGAAACGTTCGGCATATAAGGGGTACGTATGGCATTTTGCATAAAAATATGGCGTGTCATAATAGACACGCCATATTTTAGTTAATTCTTATCTTTTTTGTTCCGTTTATAACAGAATTGAAAAGATAATCAATATGCTCTGCGGCATCAGCGCTCCTTAATGTGTTTTGCGCAATTGCGTTCAACTGAGCCAACTGAGATTTGGCAATTACGCTCATCTCAGGAAGTGCAGACTTAGTTAATTCCGTCAGCTGCTTGAGATTCGCATTGTCTTCTGCACAATATAATCTGATGGAATTAAGGTACGATGCGAGAAGGCCGATTTCTTCCTCATTAATGCCCTTAATCGAATTGGTCAAAGAGGAACTTCCGTTTTCTCTCAAATCAAGTCCCTTTTCCTTTAGGGCATTGAAGATACCGGTTAACTGAGGAACTACATTTTCGCCAACTTGGTAGAGCTTGTCCGCAAAATCGTCCATGTCGGTCTCATCGAGCTGTCCCTTTTCATCAAGAACGGATGTAAGCCATTCGAGAGGTTTTTTAAGTGCCTTCTCCATGATTTTCTGAGATACGATATTCTTCGTAACATCGCGAACCATGTCCTTCACCTTCTCCCTATAGGCATCTACCGCATCCTCGCCTTTAGCCCATGCACTCACGATAGTGTCAGTAAGTGTGCTCGCCCAGCTCTTCATATCGATAGAGTAAACGTCTTTAAGGAAGTCCTGTGCGAACGTCTTGATCTGTAACTCCATCTCCTTGATTTGCTGGTCGTAGTCGGCGAGTTTATCCTTATCCGTCTTTTTCTTATCATCCTCGGCTTGCCTCTGCTTCCTTAGCTCATCTTCCTGAGCGTGGAGTAGGGCGAGCTGGTCTGCGTATGCGGAAGGATTCGTCTCCGTCTTCATCACAGCATCATAGGTCTCCTTGCTGTAGTGACTCAAGTTCTTGCCACCGAAGAAAGCCTTGCCCATATCAGTCTTGGAATAAGCCTCCCAAGCCTTATAGTCATTCTTGACATCGTTGAGCTTTTTAGTCGTATCTGAAGATCTCTCGTAAGAATAGATTCCACCGAGCGTCTTTTCGATAACGGAACTGATATTGCTAGATAGGTTCTTCAATTCATTCAGCTGTCTCTCTGCAAGCTTTATCTGTCTGTCGAGCTTGGCGTCGTGAGCCTTAGCAAAGGCTTTGATAGGAGAGGTAAATATGCCCGTGACACCTGCAAGGATTCCACCAACGTTGCCGGACTCTGCGCTTGTTACCACCTTTGACAGCGAACTTGACATGCCAGAGAATGTCTCGAAGAACGCAGAAGCGTCCTGCCATCCATCAGACTCAGTGTCAGCTCCGAGAAGGGAAGCAGTCTCTTTGATGTCATTGAATGCTTCACTCATTCCCTGGACATTCTGGTCGATAATACTTACTACGTTAGCAAACTTATCAAGAGACTCCTTTGCTTTTGTTCCATCCTTAAACAGAATCTCAGCAGCTTTCATCATAGCCTTTCCGCTGGCAATCATGCTGTCACCACGCCCGATCAAGTTTTCGTCTCCCATTTTGAGACCAAGTTCACGAACCTTCTTTCCTTCAGCAATTTTACTTGCTGCGATGGTCATCTGCTCGCTGGCATCAGAAATCTTCTGCTCGGCCATTCCCTTCAGACCACCATTTAGGAATGTCTTTCTTGGGTTCGTCAGCTTCGATAACTGCTCATCAAGCTGCTTGATTTCCTTGGCGTACTCTCTAGCATCAATAGCTCCGCTTTGTAGAGCCTCATTGATATTCTGCCTGATTCTTGCTCCGATAGTCTGAGCCTTATCCATACCGAGAGACACGATGGCTCCGTAGAAGTTGAGATAATCAGAAGAGTTCTTGAACTTGTCAAGTTTAACCTGACCAATCTCCTTGTCTCTCTGAATCTCATATCTCGCCTTGATACCAGGATCATTCGTCTTGCTGATAAGCTCGTTGTATCTCTCCCTTATCTTCAAGATTTTATCCTCATAATCTTCTGTCTTCTCGATGATGTCGGCGGCATCCTGCAAAATCTTGATATAGTTGTTTCGAAGAAGGTCAACTATCTTCTTCCACGCCTCATATTCACCTGGGCCTTTAAGAGTTTCCTTTGCAACACCATCGGACATCGACATCGCATTCTCTCTCTGGAAATCCTTCCCGAATTTGTTGTTATACTCGACTATAAGCCCCTTTGCTTTGTCATCGATATATCCAGGGTTGTTGAATGCAGCACTGGAAAAATTCTTATCACCAGTCTTACTGAGCAACTCTTTGTACAAGTCCCATTGGCTTGACAACCTGTTCAATAATTCCGTGAAATCAGCCGCCTTCTTCTCGTACTCCTTCTTGTCCTTCTCATCGAAGAGCCACTCTGAAACCTCACGATAGATGGAAGTCTGGAACTTCTTTCTCTCGGTGGTGTTTATACTGAATCCTTCAAGGAGAGAATGGACAGCCTTCTGATAGTCGTCAAGATTAAGACCGGTAACCTCTGGGAAGAGATTGTAAGTCTTCTTCTTTGCCTCTTCGTCAGGCATTATGCTCTTGTACTTCTGGTACATCTGCCTTGCAGACTTAAGACTGCTTAGACGCTCCTGTAAACGCTTGAGCTCTATATCTTCTTTGTGACCTGAATTTCTATTTTTTTCTTTCGGAACCTTATTGGACTTCTTTCCGCTTCCGTCATAGTCGTAATAAAGCAAATCTTTTGCGGCCTGCTTTACCGTCTGCCAAGCCGTATAGAGCTCATCGGATTTTTTTGCTTTAGAAGCCTTAGCAGAAAGATACTCGTTCTTGGCTTTATCAATATCAGACTGCGCTGAATTTCTAGCGGAATACCAGCTATCCTCTTTGCCCCACTTTTCTGCAAACGCTTTGTACTTTCCTGATGTCTCGCTCATAATGAGACCGCTATATCTGCTTGGTATTCTTTTCACAAGCTCACTCTGCAAGTTATTCAGCTTTTCGCCACCGTCAAGAACGAGCCTGATAACAGCCTGGAAGTTTGATGCAGCAAGCATATTCTGAAGAGTACGTTCCAGTTCCGGATATTGTCTGATGAGACCGTTCTTGGCATCATTCATCAGCTCTTTCACCTTCGCCTTCTCCGCGTCGTTAAGTGGAATACTTGCCTTTATCTTCTCGCCAATCATCGGGAAAGACTTATCAATCAAAGCAATCATACTATTAGATACCTCTGCCTGTAGCCATGCACTCTTGTCCCCACACCCGAATGCCTGTAAGATAGATGTTCTGATAATATCAGCCTTATCCTCTGGAATACCCATTGAGGAGAATATACCACTCATAGCCTGCATCGCGGCCTCACGCATTTTTTCATCTTTCCCGATATCGCCGAACCTCTTTGCAAGCTCCTTCTTTAGTGATTCTATATAGTTGTCGTATGCAGTTTCATTAGCATACAACTCCTTATCTCCCGTGGAAGCGTCAGAGGCCATAGCTGCTACACGCATCTCTTCTCTCTTCTTGAAGGCATCAATAACATCTTCCGTTGCATCACTCAAATCCGAATAATAACCTCTGTTGCTGAGCTTTGTGCTCGCAATATCATTGGCTTCTTTTAGCAGCTTAATCTCTTGCTCAAGATACTTAAGACGATCAGCGTGACTTTTCTTTTCTTCTGCCGTCATCAGCATATTCTTGTAACTATAAGGGGCAAGTTCTTTCAACTTTTCCTTGTAGCTATCAATCATATTGTCAATCTCCTTTGTGTCGCCACCGGATATTGCAATGTTCACGTTGTTATCACGGAGAAAATCTCTTATCTGCTTGTTTTTGTCGGCAATCTCGTCCTGAGTCTGCTTTATCTTTTGACTGAGCTCCTGATATTCACTGATAGCGTATGTGATGCCAAAAGTAACAGCAGTAATGATAAGACCAGGTAAACCTCCTATAGCTGACCAGATTCCAGCTGCAAGAGTCTTAGCTCCTGTACCTATAACTCTAAATGCAGCCAAAGCCGATGCCTGGAATCCTGTCCACACATTCTTTACAGAAGACAAAGTGGTAGTAAGAGACATAGAGCGCATTGTCGCCAATGTGCGCAGCATTTCCATCCTTATAGTCTTCTCGCCGGTCTGTCTCAGAACAATACCTCTATATATGTTATATTGCTCGGCGGTGATTTTTCCAGATAATCGCAACTGATTGAGCTTCTCTGTAGTCAATGCTCTTGCGTTAGCCAGTGCCCTTAGGTCTGCTCCTGTAATCTGATTCTTCGTTGCGAGAATCCTTTGTTCTATCTGTGTTAGAGCCTGGCCCTGCAACACCTTATTCTGAATATTAGATGCGAGATTTGCTTTATTCGAAAGAAAGCCAGAAGCCACATTGCCAGCCGCCATCTTCTTGAATGCGTAGCCGGCGAATATTGCGCCAATAGGCATTGCAAGAGTGTGCAGGGACTGAACCAGAGCAGTTGCTCCATCAATGGCGGTCTTGAAGAACTTACCAACGAGCGCATCACCACTCGCAAACTCGGCAAGCATAATCTCCCAGGCATCCTTCAGCTTGTTATATCGTCCGAGCAAAGTTTCACTCAGAACCTGCTGCATATTGTAGAACTGACCACCTGCATCAGTCATCTGCCAGAAGATAGACTTTACATCATTGAAACTTACTTCTCGGTTTGAAATTCGAGTCTTAATCTCTGATGTAGAGACATTTCGCCCCTCCTGCTTAGAGTAAAACTCTGAAAGTTTATTAAGAAGAGGAATACCTGCATAGGCAATCTGGCGAAGCTCCTTGCCATCTAGCCAACCACGAGCCTGAACCTGACCGAACGCCAAAGCAATACGATCGAAGCTGACACCAAGACCGGAAGACATATCCGCAAGCCTCTTGGTTGTATCGTAAAGCTGGTCGTATTCTACGCCATACGCAGCCAACTGCTTAACATCTCGGTTCAACTCAGAGAACGTAAATGGCGAATTAAGAGCGAGTTCCTTAATCTGATTAAACATTGTGTTCGCGTTCTGCATATCACCAAGGATTGACTGGAGAGCAATATGCTGCTTCTCCATCTCACCACCAGTAGTGATGATGCTCATAGCGAACTGCTGTGCGCCGAACACAAGACCTCCCTGCAAGAAAAGTGACTTCAAATCCTGTACGGTTGAATTCAACTTTCCTGCATGACTGTTAGCTTTCTCGAAGCCGCGAACCAAGTCTGACTGAACCTTTGCAGCCGTCTGAGCAATCTCCTGCTGACGCTTCTGCTCCAGCTCAATGCCTCTTTGAACCTCTCGGTTTACTGCTTTCTGATCTTGAAGGACTCTCGAAGCCAATGTGGTATCGTGGCCACTACCAATATTACCAAGCAAACCGAGGCTATCCTTCCAGTTTTCAGAATTAAGTCTTCCCTTAATATTTATAAGGGCTCTCATTAAAGAAAGAAGTCTGTTAATCTCGGCTTCAGCCTTGCTCACATCTGCACCGATAGAGATACCCCTGCTGTATTCCGAACGAAGCTGACGAACCTTGTTGCCGAGAGAATCGTATCGGCGTTCGGTGTTCTTCAACTCGTTCTGACGCTGCTTCTCATTTACTTTTGCCTCGCGTGCTGCGTCTGCCTCGTCTTTCTTTCGCTTTTTCTCAGCATCTTGTTCTGTCTTGTATCTTTCTAAGATAGCATTCTTTACAACTTTAGCATAAGTCTTTGCTTCATCTATAGCATTGAGATATCCGGCACTCTTTACGACATCAGATGCTGCGAGTCCTGTGATAGGATGAATACCTCCGTTATTCCTAATCTGTTCTAATTCAGTCCTGTATTTAGACAGCTCTGACAACGATTGACGTATGTTGTTCGTTGAATCGACTCCAAACATCTGTATGCCTTCACCATGGCGTTTGTTGATTTCGTCAATAATAGAAGATAACTTATAAAGTTCTCTCTCTGCCCTGTTTGCCTCAGTTGCAACGCTGTTAGGGAATATGTTGAATCCAGCACCTTCCTTAGACACCTCTCCGAGTATGCGACCTATTTTATACAACCCGTCCTGGACAGACTCCAACTGCTGGAGTTTTTTCGGACTAAAGAAATCTTCGCTTGAAAATACACCAATGTTACGACGTAATTCTTTAACGAAGTTGTTTAGCTTTTCAAAACTACGACCTCCCTTATCTCCAATACCTTTTGTTGCTTCGGATATTGCTTCCAAAGCATTCTGTGCCTGCTTACCAGTAGCATCAATCTTGTTTAATTCTTTGGTAATCTTTTTGGTTTCCTCTTCAATTCTCGATTTAAGAGTGAGCGAGAAACTGAGGTCTCCCATATTTCCACCTGCCATATCCTGAATATTTTTAAAATTAGAGTTTATTGTTTAAGTAATCAGCAAGATTTATCTTCTTACCAACAAGACTTCCTTCTTTCTTCTTTTTCTCCATCCACCTGTCGTAGAGGTCATCCATCTCCTTCTTGGTGTGCTTCTTCGGACCACCTTCCTTCTTCGTCTTAGGATATACGACAAGAGGCTGGTCAGCAACCATAAGGTCAATCTGTGCCGATGAATAGCCCCACCAGTAGTCGTAGGCCGCGATAAAGTACTTGCGCTGAAAGAGGAAGCCGAACTTCTCAGCTAGTGAGAAGGCTGCTCCCCAGCTGGTTCTGCTTGGATAGCTTTTGCTTCGCTCCTCGTCATCGTCATCATCACGTCCGTCATCCCGGTCGCTAATATGGTAGCCAGTGAGAATGCGTTCGATGGAATTTTTTTTTTAGAAACATCGAGGACTCTCAGCACATCGGCTATATCCACATCCTTGATGTAGTAGAGCCAGCGCCAGTAGATCCAATACAGGAATCGTATCTTCCAGATGTTGTTGAGGAGAATGCAGACACAAATCTTTACGTTGCGCTTCCATTCGTTCTTCTCCTTTGCCCTGATGTGGGAACACCTGCTCATGGTTCCCTTGCGAAGCCAACCGAGCTTGTGCTTCTTTCCACGGAACACGAACTCGGTAGGCTCGTCGTGCAGCACGCTGTCAAGCAACTCCTGCAAGTCCACTGAAGGCTGCTCTATTTTCTTTTCTTCTGCCATGATTGTATGCTATTAAATGAAGAAGGGCGGCACGGCTGTTGATTAGCCTGCCGCCCAACGGTTTGTTATCCTGAATCTAATTACCAAAAGAAGCCTTTACTTGATTAACCGCCAACGCCTGGTTCACCAGCAGCTGGAGCCTTAGTAAGCCAAGCGATGCTACGCTTACCTGCACCCTCGATAGAGCCGGAGAACTTAAACGCAACAGGCTCAGTACCAGAGTTATCCCACTGCAAGGTAGCGTAGAGAGCGATGTTTGTAATAACCATGAGGTTCTCCTTCTCGTCGTCAACGATAACGATAGTTCCCTTGATCTTGAACTTCTTAGGCTCAACAGCGATACCTGTAAAGCCGGTAGTAGCGTCGAGGGTAGCGTCACCTGTACCATTCAGAGTAACTTTGGTCAGCTCAGTGATAGCATCATCGCCGAACATAATTGTCAGCAAGTCCTTTGCCTTTGAAGGAACAACGAACTCTACGTTGAAGTCGCCGAGCTCTGCGGTAGTTGCCCAGTCGCCTGCAAGACCGATAACCTTGTAGTGGTTGATGGTTGGGTCATCCATAGTCGCCTTCAGCGAGTCAACGGTAACCGGAAGCTCAACCTCTGGGGTGATGTCAACTGTAGCCTTGCTCAAATCGGTAATAGCCTTTGAGTAGAGCAGAGTTTTAGGACCATTGAAAATGTCCTTCATCTTGTCAATAGTTGTCATAGCCATAATCTAAAATATTTTAAATTGTTATACCTGAATACTTATTTCGTGCGTAACCTTCCCTGTATGATTGTCACGGAAAAACCTGCGCCGTCGTCTGTCTGTAGTGTTATACGAGGATTGGAAACAATGAGATTTTTTGTGGAGATTGGAAATCTGTCCATAATCTCCTGGACTTTCTCGTCAACGCTAGATACATCAAGTGTGTGAAGGTTGCTTGCCGAATTCTTATCGCGCACATACAATTCGATTTGAGCTATAGTGGTGAAATCATTGTAAACTCCACTTGAGTTCATCTCGTTATTGTAGATACCAGATGGAAAGTATACCACGATGTAGCTGTTGATTTTCGTATCAACTGCTTTTGGTCGGCTCCGGGAGTAGAGCTTGTCACAAATCCCCTTCATTGCATTACCGACATCGAAATATAGAGTCTTAATACTAACCATATTTTACATCGATCTAAAGTATCTAACCAAATATTCTCTAAGAGAGGTAATCACGTCGTGACCTCTCTTTATCTCGACAAACTTAGCGTAATCTACGCCGGCAACAAGAAGCATCTGCCATGTAGCATCGTACTTTCCTTTGTTGTGTTCCCTTGAAACAAGTTCATCCCACGCAGCGTTCGGACCATATTCGCCACCTTCTCCATATTCACCCTTGAAAGGTCTCCGTCCGCTGTCTTTGAAGGAGAACGAACTGCGATAATACTTATCGAGGTTGTATCGTTCCCCGGCAGCAAGGGTTACTCGGGTTGGCTCTGGGCCTGGAGCATAATGAATCGACTGCAATGAGCCGTTGTAATATGTACCGATGGCTGTTGACTTGTACAAGTTACCGGTTACGTCATCATAGTTGCGAGACTTGTCAGCAGCCTTCATTGTCATTTCAGCCGCATGATCCATCTTCTGCTGCATCTTTGCTACAGCCATCTGACGGATTTTCTTCTCGACCTGTAAAAACTGACCTGATAAACTTGTCATAATCTAAACCCTTGTCAATTTCCAATACACAACAGTCCTGTTATTATCCGGTTCGCAGTCCTTAACCATACCTACCTCGGTGTTGTTGCCGACAGTGGAGTAGATGGTGTCGCCGTCAAGAGGACATCTGTCAGCATCCCATTCGTCATATCTGACCGGAATCGATGCCTTCCTCTTGTTCTGGTCGACATTCTTGTCTCCCTCTGTAGTGGTATCGGTGTAGCTGCGGCCTTCGCCATAATAGAGAATAATTTCCTTGTCCTCACCAACTGGAGCATCATCATCGGCAAATGGGTCATCAGGGTCGGCTTTTCCGACGACCTTCCTCACGATCTTGATGATGTGAGGATATCTTGGGTTTCTGATGTTTTCCTTTTCCATACGCCTTATTTGATGATGTGAGGGAGAGGTTCTCCCCAAGGAGAATAATTCGCCCTCTTTACTCCGTGGGAGGTCACCCGGAAGGTGGACTTCTTCTTGAGCATCGAATCAGGCTCCAGCTCTGCGTAGATAGCGTTAGCCTCTGCCTTCATCTCGCTCCTGTCGTTGTCCGACATATCATAGCCACCTCCCGAATGAGTCCATCCGTTATCGGAATCGGAGGTGTTGTTCACCTTGCTCGGACCAAGAACAAACCATTTCAGCATGTCGGCATAGGCAAGTCTCACCTTGTCCTTGTCGCAGGCTTCGAGGTCGATGCCATTTTCAAGCTCCCTGTCGTGCATGATGCCGAACAGAGCCTTCATCGGCATCTCGAACTTCACCTTATTAATAAGGTAGTCGTTCACAGTGTAAATGTTCATCTCCGAATCCATAGTCATACAATCTAGTTACGTTAAAGAATTAACCCTTCTGGGTGATGTCGATAATCCAACGGTAAGGAGCATCGAGCATAGCAGGAACAGAAGCGAGGAACAAGTCTGTCTTGAACTCCTGGAACATACCGTTTGCGGTAACCATGTTACGGAGCAGACCGAGACCGTTGTTTGTCTGTGCCCAAGCTACATCCACGAGCTTATTGCCAAGAGTATCGAAGATTCGCTTGTCGAGAATCTCCTTGCGCATAAAACGTAATGGCTTACCAGCAGGGCGAAGAACGACTGTTCCGTCTGCCCAACCACGAATCTCGGTAACTGTTCCGTCGAAGCGCTTGTTGTGCTCAACCTCATCGACAATCTCGATAGGAGAAAGGCCATTGAGGTCAACAACAGACTTCAGGAACATTGCGTTGTTCGGACCGTAGTTCTGCAATACTGCCACAAAGTTAGCGTTCGCCCAGCTCTTGTACAGCTCGGCAATCTGCTTGTTCTTCAAGAATACGTTGTTGTAGTCGTTCTTGGTCATCTGCCATACGAGAGGTACACTGCGGTACTCAATATGACTGTTGCGCCAATCCTCCTCAAACTTACGCATCTGTTCGAGCAAGTCGCAGTTCGCGTCGTTCCAAGCAAGCTTACCTGCATTCTTGAAGTTCTCAGCTGGAACCTTTGCGTCATACAGAGGCTCCTGGATACCGCGACCGATCTTGTCGTAGTCGATAACACCCTTAGAACTCAACTGTGCTGACATGTAGGTCATGGTCATGTCAAGAGAGTCATACAATACCTGAACCTTGTCGAGATAAGCATCAACCAGGTCTGCATCGTTGCCGAACTCATCCTGGAGAAGCTTCATCTTATGATAACGCTCTGTCGCAGTCTCACGGAAGCCGTCAGCAGCGAAGTCTGGGATTGAAGCGGTATACCACTCAATACCCTCGTGGTCGTTCTGATAGCCCTCGCCGAGAGGAGCACGGAGGTTCATCAAGGTTGCAGGGTTCAAAGTGCGAAGACGAACCTTGAAGGTTGCGTCGCCATTATTAGATGTAGGGGTGAGATTTGGATCAATGTCACCCTGTGTCAGATACCAGCCGTTGTTACAGCGAAGTACGCCGTCACGATTGACGAACTTCTGAAGGTAAGTGTTGTTACCCTTACCAGTGAAGAACTTCGCAAGCTGCTCGACACCAATATCAATTTTTGCCATAATCCTGAATCAATCTTTTTACGTTAGACAATAGGTTAAATGTGCCAGAACTCTGGGTAGAGTGACTTGTTCATCGCCTTAACAGCAGGAGGAACAGGACCCATACGGTCAAGCCACATAACGCAGTCTGGATTCAACATACAGAAGTTGTTGTTGTTGCGAGGCTGATGATACTTGTCTCCGCCGGCATTGAAATAAGGAAAATCGTTGTCGATCGGAGCGAAGCAGTTAGGGTTAGTCACCATCGGCAATACCGAAGCACCTGCGCTAGCAGCCTCAACAAGCACGTCACCGACCTTCAATGCGCCGAGAGCAGCAGATAGTGTAAGTTTCCAAACATCACCTGCTGTGGCATCGGTTGTCGCCTCAACAGCAGAAACAGTTACACCCTTTGCCTTAGTCTTGAAGTCATTCTGGCCGATCATGATGTTGTCGCCTGGGAATGGAATGTGAACGAATCCGTTGCGAACGATGTAGATTTCTGTATCGGTCTCAGCGGTTGTAGCCTTTGCTACACCGTAAGCCTTCAGAATCTTGAATGTTGCACCAGGACCATCGTTGCCAGCTGTAAAGCCGAGGTCGTGCTCGATCAAGTCGCCGGCGTAAATCTTAGCCTGACCTTTGAATGGGTTGACGAGCTTACCACCAATAGGTGGGTGAACGAAGGCATTCTTAATGAGCGCCTCAAGACCGGCAAACACGTATCGGGTTCCGCCGACCTTACCTTCTGTCTGAATGATGGTCGCACCGTGGTTAAACATACCACGAGTACCCATCTGTTCCATGTAGGAAATAGAAGTGTTGTCCATAATCTTTTTACCTTTTTAAAATTGTTATCCTGAAATTACTTCTTGTATCCACCGCCGAATCTCTTCTTTCGACGCTCGGCCACTTCTTCCATAAACTTGTCATCATCTGTGGACGTGCCTCCGCTAGACGTGCGACTGCCTTTTGCAGGAATACCGTTTTCTCCGGTAGCCTCCTTGTACTCTGCGGTGTAGATTTTCTCAGCCTTAGAAACCAGGTCGTCGATGTCGACATCTTCGTCCGGAATCTCAAGCTTTGCGATTGCAGCATTGAGGAAGTAGTTCTTCATTTCAAGGTTTGCCTTGTCGAACTTATCCTTCAAACCTGCCTTTACAGACTCGATGGTTGCCTTCCTTGCAGCCTTCTTGTCTCTTTCTGCGTTAGCCTTTTCGAGAGCTTCAAGTTTCTCAAGCAGCTTGGAGTATTTGTCGTCAGGATCGTCACCCTTTTTAGCCTCCTTGCGCTTACGCTCCTCTTCATCTTCCTTCTTCTTGCGTTCAGCTTCCTCCTTGCTCTTCTTTACCTCGTCAGAGATATTCTTGTGCAAGTTGCCGTTGATACGCTTCAGACGGTTTGCTAACTTGGTAACCAACTTGGAATTTGCTTCCTCGTCATCACCGAAATCTTCCAAAACATCATCAAGTTCCTCATCGATGGTCTTTTGGCTAAGTTCTTTGAACTTGGTGGTATCAACCTCCTTGTTCACTAATGCTAAGAGTTCCTCTCTTGTCATGTTGTTTTTTGATTAAAGATGTTATCCCGAAAGTGGTCCCTCCACCTCGAAAACGTATAAATATACCTTTTATTTTGCAAATATATGAATAAATATGCAATTATCCAAGAAAAATTGTATATTTTTGCAGTATTAAATGTATATTTATGCAAAAGGAAGTATTTTCAGGATTAAAATTGGATAACGGAGAGCCTATTTATACTCAAGAGTATATCCAATCATTAAGAGACGCCGATAAGAAGCATCCCGACAAGCTGAAGATTATAGCTCAGCGTGGCGGTCAGGAGCGCATGCTGTCTATTGATGCAGATATTAAGATAGTTGGCGGCTCGCGAGGTGGACCTCTGGATGAAGACACGAGAGTGTTAACTACTAGAGGATTCATTAAAATCAAGCATCTTAAATATGGCGACACCGTAATAGGACATGACGGTAAGGGACATAGAGTATTAGGTCGAATCGATTATCCTGATAGAGATTGCTACGAAATTGAACTATCTGACGGATCGAGTGTAGTATGCTCGGATGACCATATCTGGAATGTATCTATCGATGGCGACAGGAGATTTATGCCACATCTTGCCTGTGAGATAGCTAGTTACATCAACGAAGGCTACGACATCACTATTCCCTGCGTAAAACCTGTAGAGTTTGATGAAAAGTTCGGCCTAGCCTCTGTCGCTGAGAGAACTGAGTCTTTAAGACGTATCATCGAAACATCGGGTAGATTTTCCGGAAAATACTGGAAGAAGACTTTCAAGACAAGAAAGAAAGCATTCGATTTCAAGTATCTTGTTGATAGTCTCGGTTCTGTTTGCTACGTAAAAAGTAAGTCAAACAAGAAATGGGAGGTTCGATTCGATTACAGAAAGAAGGAATTAGAGAGGAGGATTGTCAGCTGTAAACCGGTCGGCAAGCGAAACTGCTGTTGCATCGCCGTTGAGAATCCGGACTCACTATTCGTTGTCGAGGACTTTATCGTCACTCACAACTCCAAGTCCTTCTCTTCCCTTATGGAAGTTCTGAAGGATATCAAAAATCCAGATTTCCATGCAACAATTCTTCGTAACGAAAAAGACGACTTGCAGTCCTTGGTGACAGACTCTTACAAATTGTTCTCCCAATTTGGAACTTACAATAAGTCACAAAATGATATGACCTGGAACTTCGATAACGGAGGATGGCTCAAATTCTCGTACTATGCTGGAGCCTATCAGGATTTCAAGACACGATTCCAGGGGCGCCAGTATGCCTATGTCTGCATCGATGAGGGTACTCAGTGTCCATACAAGAAGTTCAAGTACCTATTGACCAACAACCGAAATGCAGCACATATCCGTAACCGCTTCTGGATTACATGTAACCCTGACCCGGAATCATGGGTACGAAAGTTCATCGACTGGTGGGTTGACGAGAATGGTTACATCATACCGGAGCGAGACGGAGTTATCCGATACTGCTTTATGGATGGAGATACGCCGGACTCAATCTACTGGGGCGACACAAGAGAAGAGGTTTACGAGCAGTGCAAGGGCATCATCGATAGTCTTTGGAAGGACAGCTACGAGGAGCTTGGATACACAAAGCTCGAAATGTTCATCAAGTCGGCAACATTCATCCGCGCCGATGTATCAGAGAACATCAAGCTCATCTCCACCGATGCTTCGTATATCGCCAACCTTGCACAGCAGGACGAGGAACAGCGTATGCGAGACCTCGAAGCCAACTGGAACTGGAAAGCTGCCGGCGATGACATGATCAAAATGGAAGACCTTGAAGAAATATTCGATAACTCCGAACAGACAGGAGACGGAAAGCGCAGAGCTTCTGCCGATGTTGCATTCACGGGCGGCGACAACTTCGTGATGTGGCTCTGGGAAGGATGGCACTGCAAAGACTTGGTTGTTCTGAGGCTGGACCCTAAGACACTTGTTTCTGTAGTTGAGGCTAAGCTGAGAGAGTGGGGCGTTGAGGAATGTAACTTCACTTACGATATGCAGGGTATCGGTCAGTACTTTAAGGGATTCTTCAAGGATGCCGTCCCATTTAACAACCAGGCAGCACCTATCGCTAGGAATCATCAGGAAGAAGAAGGAATCAAATACCTCTATAAGGATTTGAAGTCTCAGTGTGCATGGTTATTCTATAAGATGATAAAAGAGAAGCAGATTTCCATCGACTCGGCCCTGCTTGAAAGAAAGTATTCAGGAAACGGATTTGACAAGGTTCCTCTCAGACAGATTCTTCAGAAGGAGCGTAAGATGCTCAGACGTGACGAGAATAGCGATGATAGGGGATTCAAGCTATTACCTAAGAAGATTGCCAAGAAATATGTCGGGCACTCGCCTGACTTCTTTGAATCTTGGTTCTATGTAATGATATTCAGTTTAACAAAAAAGAAAAATAAAAAGGTAAAAGGATTATGGATGCTATCAAGGTAAATAATGTAAGGGAGCTGCTCGTAAGGAAACCATTCTACGAGCTTACTCCTGCTGGGTACATGAAGCACTCGACTGTAAGCGATGTCGTTCCCGACTATTACGACGGAACGATGCCAGACGATACCATGTATCGCCGCATCAAGACGCAGGCAGACTTCTTGCGTGAGTACTATCCATCTGCACACAGAATAATGGACGAGAAGGAATACCCGGACATCTGGAAGCTGAACCCTGAGAATAACAGGTGGTACTGCCAGAAGATTCAGCGTACAGCCTTTGCGTTCCAGCAGCTCATCCACACGAAGCATCTGCTGCACTTGACCGGCAACGATGTTCAGTTCGAGCTTGCTGATGGTGATGACTACGAGAACGAGAAGAAGGTAGAGGAGAATCAGAAGACCCTCGATGTATTCAAGAAGGGCTGGCTTATGCACGATATGGAGATTCGCTTCTTTGAAGCCGTAAGTGCATATCTGAAGGTTGCAGAATGTGCAATCGTCGGCTTCTTCGATGAAAAGAAGAAATTCTGCACACGAACACTCTCTTATGATCGAGGAGATATCCTGTACCCTCACGTCGATTCACTCACTGGCGACCTTTTGTGCTTTGCCAGGAAGTACTACGACTACGACGATGAGGGCAACGAGAAGACCGAATATGTCGAGGCTTGGGATAACCGGAAGTTCTACCGTTTCAAGAAGGCTGCCAAGTCTGGAAAGGTGAAAGAGGTAATGACGAAGATTGCAAGGATTTTCGGAATTGATGACTACACCCTAATTGAAGAGAAGGACCACGGCTTCCAATTCGTACCGGTAGCTTATGCACGTAACGAAAACGGACCTTGCTGGTTTATGGTTCAGAAGAACATCGAGGACTACGAGGAGGCATTCTCATATCTCTGCGAGAATAATAAGGCGTACGCTTTCCCAATCCTTACGCTAACTGGCGATGGTGAGGATATTTCTATAACCGGCGACGATATGACCGGCTCTGCGAAGACAATCATGATTACCGACACTAATGGCAAGGCTGAGTTCCTGAATGGAACGGATGCGTCCGATGCTTTCGCCACACAGCTCAATAAGTCGTATGACCTCATCTATGAGCTGTCATTCACCGTGAAGCCACCTGAGCTGAAGTCTGGTGACCTCCCAGGTGTAGCCATCAAGCTTCTCTATTCTCCTGCACTGGAGGTTGCAATGAACGATGCGCAGGAGTTGCAGCCATTCCTGGATAAGATTCTCCGCATCTGTCAGTTCGGCATCGGTACTGATGAAAACTGCGTCGCAACAATGTCCGGGCTTCCAATCAATGCGTGGATAAGTCCGTATGTACATAGTAATAAAACTGAACAAATTACAAATATTGCCACTGCGGTTCAGAACGGATTCCTCTCTAAGCAGACGGCTTCAGAACGCTGCCCTGACTTCCCTAAGACCGCTGAATATGAGCGTATCATGCGAGAGAAAAAGGAAGAAGACCAGCAGGACCTCCTTATGGATATGCAACGTGCGGATAATGAGACAGAGAATGCTATCGAGGAGGAGAGGGCTACTGCGCGAATCAATAAACAGCAGGGTGGTAACGACATAAACACCGGCGGTGGCCGCAAGGCAGGGAGGCCGAATCGCAGCGGCAAGAAATGGGACAAAAATCACAACAATGACGTGGACGATAAGAATAACTGGAAGCACTACAACCAAACCCATTAATAGCCTATGGATGAGTTAAAACGTTCTGTCGATTACAGCAGAAAGCGATTGCAGGCAATCCGAAACTGCGAGAGCCACATATCAGATATTCTCTGGAAATCGACACAGAAGATAATTACCGCAAGTAAGCGATACAGAGGCGCGGGCAGGCTCACGAACGAGTCAGCCCTGCTCTCTTACGCCAAGAATGTTACTGCTGATGCAGAGGAGAGTATCAACAGTTACATCTCTGCTTACTCCAAGGTTTCATGCAAGATTCTCGGGATTGACAACGAGAACATAGAATCGTTTCTCGTCAGCGACATCTACGGAAAGACAACATCCGAAAGAAACGCTGTCTATCTCGGAAACTTTGCTGAAGACATCGTGAGGATGATCAAGGCAGGAACTCTGATGGGATATTCAGACCAGCAGCTACTATCTTCCATCCGAACCGGCTACAAGGACCCATATCACACATCAGTCATCACCAAGGCGAAGAGAAAGGACATTAACATCGATGTTCCTTCTTACGGAAAGGGATACTACAAGAACGCCTATCAGAATATCGTAAGAAATGCTTCTCAAGTGATTGCTTTGGCGTGGGGACAGGCAGAGCAGGAGTATGGGCAGGAGAGTGGGGCTGTTGGATACTTCGTTCACAGAGGTAGTAGCTACAACTGCCCGGTGTGCGATGATTTATGTGGCTATATCCACGACATAACAACAATGGTGATTCCCGCACATCCACTATGTTGCTGCCGTGCAGAATTTGTATTCAAGGACGAATGATATAAAGAAATGTTGAACTTTTAAATATCAAGACTATGATTGAAGAAACAAAAGGATACACGTTATCCGTCGATACATACAAGAAGGCGAAGGCTCTCAAGATGAAAGACCCTCGCTATTACATCTACGCCAGTCTCCGCGGTTCTGGCATGTCCGTCCGTGACAGCTGGTCCATCGCATTTCAGGGAGAAGGAATAGGTGTGTGGGAGAAATCATTCCTCGAAAACGAGATGAACAAGCTAGAAGCCCAAGAGTCCGTCCAGAAGAGAATAGCAGAGGTTCAGGGCAAGAAAGCGAAGAACGAGAACGCCGATGAACTCACCCAGGAGGAACTTATTAAGGCTACCTCGAAGGAAGAGATTCTGAGAAACCTCGTTATCGCTCAGCGCAAGCAGAAGTTTGGCTCTCCAGAGTGGCAAAAGACGACTGCCATGATAGCCGACTACTCTAAGATTAAGCAGGATGAGATTGATACGGAAAATAATGTGATCCATTACTACATTCCTCTGTCGATGCCACGATGCTGCGAGGATTGCATTATCTTCAAAAACGGTCAGGCAGACTTCCAAAAGAAGAAAAATAGTTAAATTCGTGTTAAAATCCGCTTTCTTGACAAGTGATAGCGGATTTTTTCGTACTTTTGCAGTGCTTCAATACTAATGATGTTATATCATTCCGCATGGCATCGGTTAATGCCTAACATATAGAGTGGGCATTTTATATACCCACCATACATTTTTAGAAGAACGTTTACGATAGCCATAATTGGCTTTCGACTAAATATAAGATATAGCGGTCTCTCTATTTTGCGTAACATATATATAACTGCGGGATGCAGCATCATAGTGTTGAAGCAGCGCAAATGGGAGGCCGCTTTCCTTTTCGATAAACTCTCCCTATGTTTTAATAGCTTCAACACATGATGGAAAATTTGAACATCATTGCCCAAATGGGCGAGACTATGAGTTCATTGGAGATTTCCAATGCAACAGGTAAACAACATCAGCACATTCTTCGTGATATCGATGAATTGCTAAAGCAAGGAGTAGATGCGTCCAACTTTGGACTGACCTCCTACACCGACAAGAGCAACCGTCAGCAGCGTTGCTATCAGCTCACCTACAAGGGTGTCCTTATTCTTGCTTCTGGATACAATCCAGTTTTAAGAGAGAAGATTATCGACAGATGGGAAGAGTTGGAGATAGGAAAGGCAGAACCTAAGTATGCTCGGCAGTCTCCGTCTCAGCCAAAGCTCTCTGACAAGATTCAGGCAGCGAAGTTCCTCGCAAAGTTCCTCAACCTCAACGATGCGTCAAAGCTTCAGATTGCAAAGACAATAGCCGACCCTCTCGGATTGCCTACACCGGACTACGTGATGGACGAGAAGACAGTCCACGCAGCGAAGGACCTGCTCGCATCCCACAATGTAAAGATGTCATCGGCAGAGTTCAACAAGATTCTCGTATCAAAGGGAATCGTGGAGAGAATGACCCGTCCGGGCAAGGGCGGCAAAACCCATTCCTGGGTAGTCATTCCGGAGAAGTATGAGAAGTTCGGTCAGAACGCCCGTAATCCTCACGCACAGAACCAGACACAGGCACTCTGGTACGACAACAAGTTCTCTGAACTCTTAGCTCTTGCAGGAATCCAGGAGGGAAAGGAGGAAGAGAGCCATGACTAATCCAGGTATCTACACAATCCTCCAGAAGATGGATGACCTTCAGAAGGAGTTCTTCAAGGCGCAGGGTCAGATAAAGGGCAGAGATTCGTCCGGAGTACACGACAATCCTGATCTGTATGCCAACATCGGCAGCGAGTTCTGCAAGGGCTATGAAATGATGGCTGATGCCGTAGGCCTTCTTGCTCTTAATGACATAAAGAGCAAAACTCGCATGCTTTAGTGTTAAATTCGTGTTAAAGTAACTTTGTTTTACTAGAAATTCTGCAAAACCAAGTACCTTTGCAAACAGATATACGTTCACAGATTCGTTCTGCTGTTCGTAATTCTGTTTAATTGGTTACGAGGGGTGGTGTCTTCACAGATACCACCCCTCACTTTTATATTATGAAAGTAGAAGAAAAATATAAACTCAATCAGGGATACTTCTCTCCGGTAACCAACTCAAGTATATCCTTAAGCTGATCATCAAGGAAGTCATCGTTGAATACAGGCAGAGTTGCTTCTGATGGTAGCTTCTTCGTCTCTGCGGCCTCCCAAATAAATCGGAGTGCAATTACTAGGGAAGTATGGTCTTGAACGACCTCAAGCAATTTATCACTCATCCTTGCCTCCTTCCTTCTTAATCTGTTCTGCCATCTCAAGAAGAGTCTCGGCGTGCTTATCGCGGTCGATGACTTCCTGTACGGCCTCATCACTCTCCTTGCGAAGCTGCTCTTCTGTCTTACCCTCATCGGCAGCAGCGTTTCTTCTTTCAGCCTCACGAGCAATGTATTCGTCACGGAGTTTCAACTTACCTGCCGTGTATTCTGCATCGCCAGGCAACGATGTATCAGCATACATAAGCTGGGCAAATGCCTCGATGATGTTTCCATTATCCTTGGAGAACTCATAATGGTCTCCTACAGCAACAGGAATACATTCATCGAGCGCAGCGTACATTGATGTACCGATAGAGTACTCGATTCCCCATGTGCCGGCAATGTTCGCAATCTTGATGAAAGGCAGCGAGCCTCTCTGTAAATGCTTCTTGATATCAGCAGGGATATCCTCTCTGAGTGAAGCAACTTCTTTCTTAGACAAGCTCTTACTGAACTTCAGCACGGTGAAGTGTCTTGTCTTGATAGTCTTTCCAAATGGTAATGCCATGATAACAATATTTTAAAGTTCAACTTTTATTTCCTTATACTCGAAATCTGTGCAAGATGGATTCTCCTCAGAAGTAAACCTAATCTCATTAGGGTGGTTACAAGCTCCATTCTTGAAGAAGAAGCAATCCTTGCAAGTATATACCAGCGGAATAATGTCTCCGCAAGCATCATCGTCAGGATTTACGTATGTATATGAGTTTTTGCCCATGCAATATGGGAACTCATAATCTTCATCATTCAACAATACGCAATCCTTACAAGTGTATTCAGTCTGTGCCATGCTCCAATAATTTTCGTTTTATGTATTCGGTAGCCATAATCTTATCTTTGCCGTGTCTATAATAGAACGACATAACTGCTTTATACTTTACCCCAGCCAATCTACACCAATCTTTGATATTTTTAGTTTCTCCTCCAATAGTGATATTTATATTATTGCACTTATTGCGGTTTTGAACATCAAAATTCGCCCACCTGCAATTTTCTGGGCTATACCCCTTATTTCCGTCGATTCTGTCTATAGTAAGATGCTCAGTGTATCCATTTTCAATAGACCATTTCTCGAAATTTTTGTAGCAATATTTCCATTCGTCACATACCGTGATATTTTTTAAAGAATAGTACTTTGCTTCGTAGCAATTTGGATTATAACATCTTGTTTTCATGTTCACCCAAATTTCATACAACCTCTTGCTTGCAGGATACTTACATCTGCAACTATTAATATTTCTGTAAAAAGTGGAAATCCATGTTGTAAATTCTTTGCCGCAATCAGGGCAGCGGCAGACAACCTTTTGATTTCCTTTCTCTTTACCGATTCTCTTAACAATCACAACACCTTTACTATTTATTGTCCTTGTTATTGCTGTCATTTTTTATTAAATCAATCTCGTTCTTTATATAGTATATTGCCTTCTCCAAATCTTGGATTCTTTGTTCTTTCTCTGTAAGATTTCTTTCAACCTTACCATTGCGCATAAGGTATTTCAATGCGTTCCCGACAGAAAAATCAAAGTGCTGGCATATCTCGATAGGCTCAACACCGCACAAATCCTTCAACCAAGCGTAATGGGATGGATGAGATACTTGCTCCGTCTTTTTGTTTGCAGATTCGTTTGCGAAGACGGAAACCTTCGCTAATTTATCCGCATCCACACCAATGGATTCATTTCTTTTAGTACATGATATTACACACACTCCATCAGCCATATCAATGACTTCAATGGCAAATGAGTCATATATATTGTTAGGGTCTATAATCTCGATAAACACAGAACTAGTAATATCTTCCAAATCTACCTTCCTAATCTGCAAGATAGAGCCAATCTTAATATCTTCAATCTTAATCATAAGCTATTTCTCCTATGTTAAACCCCAAAATAAAACCAAAGCACACCAGCAACCTTCATTTCTTCTTTAGAAAGCAATTCAAAACTATCAAGGTTATAATCCTTACTGACACAAACCCTAATTGGAGGTGCAAATTGTTTTTGTTTTACGGCGATTGTATATAATGATTCGTTGGGGAAAACTGAATTTGTATCCTCGACAACCGCGCACATAACCCTTCCATCTTTTCTGACTTCCGCATAACTTTCTATTTTCTTCTTTAGCTTTCCGTCGGAATTATTTAGAAAAAACTCTTTAGGTGCAAGGCAAATGTCACCTAGTTTTAATTTATCATTTTTATCCATAAGCTATTTCTCCTTTTGTATGCACGTAGCCACAGATGCCGACGTACATGATGTATTTTAAGTATTTAAACATTTTTCCAAAAAACTACTATATGGAGGAAAATTCTCCGCAAACAACAAATCCAAACCAAGAATGTCCTTATGGTTTTTCTTCACTTCTTCTTTGCTAATTAGTTTCATCATTCTCAATCTCAATAAAATCTCCAATACCCAAACGAGCCTTGTTGATGCAAGACGCAATCCAACCAATCAAGTAGGCAGAAGGCTCGTCGCCGTGCTCCATGCCAATGGCATCCTCGATGGCATCGCAGGCGTGAGAAGCCTCATGGCAGCAGTAGTCCATCGACATATCCTTCGAGCATTGAAACGAGACTAGAACACCACGTCTGTTGTCGCTCTTTCTGACAGCATCTGAATATGTAACGCCGCCGTAATCTCTATCGGGAGCATCGCACCCGTCAAAACAGGAATCTATCAGCTCTTTCAAGTCTTTACCGATGTGTACCCAAAGCTTCAAAGGGTAGATTCCGTTTCCATATTCGTAATATCCTTTCTTCTTCATATTCTAAACTATTTCTTGTTATACTTGTGTCCGCAGTGGTACATATTGCATAGATTGCACCTGTAGACAGTCATTCCATGCTCGATAAGTTTAGGGTGTGTATTCAGAAACTCCCAAGCATCATCCTCAGTCTCGTATGCAACCTTCGCCTTCCATGAATGAACCTTCCTGGTCCAATGCTCCGGGTCCGGCTTGAACGGCGGAACCTTGTTCGGATTGTGATGTCTTCTCATAATTAAAAAGCTGTATATCTCGTTCTACGTATATCTTCTAGCCTTTCACGAGCAGAAAGCCGTCTTTCATGCGAAGAATCGAACTTTTTGGCTATCTGCTCGAATCTGAAAACCATTAGGTCATCCTCAGAAACCTTCCACATCTTCTCCAACCACTCGTTACTGAGGCGTTCAATGGTTTTCCTGATTCTGTCGCCGTAGAGGATTTCGAGCAGCATCTTGTCAAAACCACCTTCCGGCTCAAAGCTCACGTCAAGCGTGATGCTGTGATTCTTGTATCGGCAAGACGACATCTTGATACCGGACTCGAACGCTTTGTCCACAACATTATGAATAGATCCGCGAATTCTGTCGCCATCTATAAAGGCATCGGATATACAAAACATAAGTTCTTCTCCCATAAGCTACAAACATTTAAATGAAACACTGTTCAACGTTCTGTTCACCGCAATCTCCCTCTCGTTACACATGATCCTCATGCACTCCAGGGCATCCTCGCGTACAGCAGTCATAATCTCGCTCATCGAAGCGGTGGCCGGAACAATATTCCCGTCAGCCTTCTTCTTCGTGATACGGGAGATAATCTCCTTGATATATTCCTTGTCTATCATAGAAATCTGTTTTATAACCGTTAATCATCAGGCTGAATGAAGCTCTCCGGCTGCTTGATGTCCTCCTCACCACGCAATTTATTCTTCACGTCATTGATGAGAACTTCCTGCTTCAGGTCAATCATCTGCGCGCCGTACACCTGATAGGTCATTCCGCCCTGTGACCTCTTCTTGAAGAAGCCGTACTTGTCGCTCATATCACGCCCGAACTTCTGAATCGTAGGGATATCTTTCTCCTCGACATCGTTGGCCTTGCAGAACTCGACGAATCTCTCATACATCTCCTTGGCAAGCATGCATTCCGAAATCTCGCCCCTCGCCTCTTGGTTGCATCTCATATCATACGCCCTTATCCAGGCATAGATAGGATTGCTTCCTAGAAGGGAGATAAGCAGCTGTCTCCTGCTGCCCTCCGCTGCCGGGAACCTGTACTTCCTGCTCCTCAGCTCCATCGCTCCACGGAATATCCAGTTGAACACTCCGCTCAGCTCCTCACGGATGATCTTGCTCGCCAGCTCCGGGTCCTGCCTCTCCTTGGGGATGGTGACATCGAAGCTCACGTACTGCAAGCGCCTGATGAATCCGAGCGACGCATCATCGGGGAACGGAAGCTCGTTGAGGTTGAAGATGAGGTAGGGGATTGAGTTTCCCTCAAGGATATCCCTGCCCAGCTTTCTCATCGGAACAGGCTCGCCGCTCACGAGCCTCTTGAACATACCGGTATTCTTCCTTCCGAACTTCTTCGGGTCGGAATCGGAAGACCAGTTGAAGATGGCGTTCCTTATTGGATACCTTCCCCTCATTCCCTCGTCGCCGTCAGCAGTGAGGTCAGCGTAGTCCATCTTGCTTATCCTGTCCTTGCCGAATATGTTGCAGGCAACGTCGAAGATGACGCTCTTTCCGTTGGCTCCCGTACCTATAAGGAGAAGACAGAGCTCAATCTTCGATGATTCCTTCCCCTCGTACGGATTGTATGCAGTACCTCTCTGTATGAGACCGAGGCCGAGGAACATCTGTAGAATCATCCTCGACGTCCTGTCCGGAAGGACCTCCTTGATGAAGTTCATCCACCTGTCGCACTTCGCCTTCGGATTGTAGTCGTATGGGTGGTAGTATGTGACATGGTACTCGGGAGAGAACGGCATCACGTTCGGATACTTCAGACCGCTGCCGAAGTCAACAACTCCGTTTGCGAATGCAACGATGTCAAAGGTAGGTCTCAGTATGTTGTAGCACTCTATCACCTCCATGAACGACTTGTTCATCACCGTACTGATGCCGAGCATCGGAGCCATGGCCAGGTCAAGGAGCAACAGCTGGTAAGCCTGTTCCAAAACTATCTTCGGAACAGCTTCGTATATCTTGCCGTTGAACATGTAGTAAGCACCGTTGTAGTACTTCACCGGAGCCTTCTTCGCCAGACGTCTCATTGACCTGATGAAATTGGACTTCAGCTTGTTGTACTTCTCAGAGTTCGCCTTACCCCAGTCCTGACAACGGAGCTCTTCGAATCCGTACTCGTCATGCCTCGAAAGGTCAAGCAACTGAGCGTGCAATGTGTCTATAGCAATACCATTTTCCATTTATGTACAATAATAATATTAATTTTCCGTTATTGTGTAGGATAAACCCCGATAAACAGGGGCTTTCTGAAGGATAACACGTGTCAGGTCGTCCTTATAACATGTCGTCTATAAAATATCGACAATACAAAGATACAGATAATATCCTGAATATCCGGTAAAACCCTAGTAAATAAAGGGTATAAATATACATTTTAGGTATACATTAAATGAAGGATAGATATACATTTACGGTTTGGTCAGCAAAGTAAGAGTTTATGCTATCAAATGTTAATAAATAACGGATGAATGAATATGCATAATTATCCTTTATGACGGAAAGTAATTAAACTTTACAAAAAGGCTGAAAAATCGGAAGAAAAAATTTTTAGATGAGGTGACTACCGCGCTGATTTATTGCTACAAGGGTGGGGTGGGGTGTTTCTTCTGAAATTATTACATTATTTGTCGGTTTATATAGTGAAAACCGGCGTGAAACATTATTTTTGTAATTATTTCAAATTGTCGGTTTATATTTATAAAAAAAATTATGTAACCCCTTATTAACCGACACTTTACAATATTGTTTATATTCATTTTCTTGTATAATTATCAATTATCAATAATCCGTGAAACATCAAGACTTATTATAACGTACTGGCTAAATGTTAAAATATTAACATTTAGTGTTTATATAGTTGGATATATAGAAGTAAAACGTAATATATTAATACTTTGCCACAAAGTGTTAAAACTCATAACTAACTATATATCAATATGTTACAACATCTTTAAAGGTCGATTTTTAACATAAAAAATTTGCTTTTTCCAATAAATTTTCGTACCTTTGTAGTACAAAAAGAAAGAGATAGAAACACTATCTCATAAGTAACATTTAAACAACTTAGGTATATGAAAGAATTATCTGAAAAAGGTGCTCTTGGTTATGAGCACGCAAGTACAAAGGTTGCAAGCTATGTAATCGAGTGCAAAAGTAGTGTAGTCTTAGCGCAAAGTTTAGAGGTGCTTAATAGTTACCGAAAAAAGCTACTAAGCGAGTGCAAAGATAACGAAGTAATAAGAGCAAAGAAAGAGCTAGAAGTAGCTAGAGAGCGTTATAACAAACTAGCTACAAAGTATGTGCTTTCAGATGAAAGTTATTGTAATTTGCAGACTGAGTGTGTTCGTTCCGCTGTTAGCGAGTTTTCACGCAAACACAAACTTCCTAATTTCTTTACTTGGTTTGATAACAACAATAAAGACGTACAAACAACGATTATAGATAGTTTGCAGCGTCTTGGATCAAAGTTATGTTCTTTGCATCAAGCATTTTCAAGCGGTGCAAAGGTAGCAAAGAAAAAGAGTGAAAGTATAACAGACTTGCAAAAGCAGATAGCAGAATTGCAAGCAAAGTTAGCAGCAGCGCAAAAGTAACACAAACAAGGTAGCTAGAGAAATCTAGCTATCTAGTTTTTCCTACTGGTTATTTGATAGGTAGCCAGTGGGAAATTTTACTCCAGGTTTTTCAACTTGGAGCGGGTCGTCGTACCCTTATTTTTCCTATCACGTTTAAGCGTACATTTGCGGGA